>ERZ794946.10-NODE-10-length-179735-cov-106.441173_pt1 | contig 179735 bp, 92 predicted proteins | sample MGYA00433072_ERZ794946 | MGnify/ENA primary metagenome ERZ794946 (study PRJEB30137, sample SAMN04331413) | food metagenome | isolation source: Y3 must sample point D1 replicate A | place: Australia: South Australia | collected 2014 ...
ATGGAAAAACGTATACTAGTGCTACAAACCCTGTTAACAATTAAATTCTCATGACTTCTTGCACAAAGATGCTAACACTTTACAGCTTTGAAAGTAACAGGAAGAAGTGATGCTGTGACAATTAACAGGGTATTTTTTTTTTCACTTCTACTTCAATCGGAGTTACAATTTATGATAAAAAAATCAAGAAAAAAACCTGATTATGCTAAGAAAGTAGAAGCGACGATGACCACCTATGGCCTAACCTAACTATGAACAGATGGTAGGCTCTAAATTGCGTGCCTGAAATCTGCGGATTTGGTATGTAGGCGATGTTTCGGGTATTTTCCACCAACTTTATTGGCAAGGGAAGAATTCGATGACCCGAATTCGCCAAACGACAAAAACTGGAGGAGTGACCTATTGTTAACGTTTTTTTTTTTTTTAAAGGCATTGTCATCAACAGGACATCTGTATAAGAAGCTAAGACAATTACGCACACAACGCTTTTATTAGTTGTCATAAACTGTGTAGATTAGCAGCAGACACTCCTTTTTTTCTTCATACTATAGCAATGCCACCTCTACCCGTGCTCAACAGACCTCAAATTCATACGTCAGTTACTGAAATAAGTCATGCAATTGATCGTACAATCAAGGAAGAGCTCTTTCCCGTTGCCTACACTACTGAAGAAGAGCAATATTTCAAAACTAACCCTAAACCTGCCTATATCGATGAATTGATTAAGGACGCTAAAGAGTTTATTGATTTGCAGTATTCCCTGAAAAGGAACAAAATAGTTCTTATCACCTCTGGTGGTACTACTGTTCCATTGGAAAACAATACAGTACGTTTTATCGATAATTTTTCTGCAGGTACTCGTGGTGCATCGAGTGCTGAACAGTTCTTAGCGAACGGATATAGTGTTATTTTCTTACATAGGGAATTCTCATTAACTCCGTATAATAGGTCCTTCTCCCATAGCATTAATACTTTATTCTTGGACTACATTGATTCTGAAGGTAAAATCAAACCTGAATTTGCTGAGAATGTTTTGAAGAACAAAAAGCTATATGACAAGTATATGGAGAAAGAGGAGAAACTACTTTTACTACCATTCACCACGGTCAACCAATACTTATGGTCACTGAAAAGTATAGCCAAGCTATTGAATAATAGTGGTTGCTTGTTTTATTTAGCTGCTGCTGTCAGTGATTTTTTTGTTCCATATTCAAGACTACCTCAGCACAAGATTCAATCAGGAGACAACGGTAAGATGGGAGCAAATAATGACACTGAAGGTACAACTAGGACTACGCCTGATGGTAAACTGATTGTGAATCTTGACCCTGTCCCTAAGTTTTTGAGAAGATTAGTGGAATCATGGGCCACTCAAGCGATGATCGTTTCGTTCAAATTAGAAACTGATGAATCCATGCTGCTTTACAAATGTACACAAGCCCTGGATAGATACAACCATCAACTGGTTATCGGAAACCTTTTACAGACAAGAAACAAACAGGTCATTTTCGTATCCCCTGAAAACAGAAAGGGAGATTGGGTACGTTTGGATGAAAAACACCATAGCATTGAAGAGATGATAATCCCAGAAGTCATCGCACGCCATGACAAATGGGTGGCGCATTCGAAAACTAAGCTAGCTACGAAATAAAACATAGCTCTTGTCTGTAATCAAAAAAATTTGCGTCAAAAAAAAATTAGATGTATGTAAACCTTTTTATTGAACTGAAAATTTATCTTTTATCAAATCTTTTTCTTCTATGCCTTAATTATGTTTTCCAGGTATCTTTCTTCTCATTATTTAATTTAGCTTATGTATTGATCATTTCGCTTGAGATTTCAGGAAGAAAAAACGCAAACAATTTTTCAGCTAAAATGAACCCTTGGAAAAGCTTTACGAGAACAAGAGAAACTGTAGAGCTCAGTGTGCATTGTCTTCAAGATTGATGGCTATTCAAAAGGTTAGTAACAAGGACTTGTCCCGCAAGGACAAAAGAAGATTTAATATCGAATCTAAAGTTAATAAGATTTATCAAAATTTTTACTCAGAAAGAGATAATCAATATAAAGATAGACTGACAGCATTGCAAACGGATTTAACTTCTCTGCATCAAGGTGATAATGGCCAATATGCCCGCCAAGTACGAGATTTGGAGGAAGAAAGAGATCTAGAGTTAGTCAGGTTGCGCCTGTTTGAAGAGTACCGTGTTTCTCGTTCCGGTATCGAATTTCAAGAAGATATCGAAAAGGCTAAGGCTGAACACGAGAAACTCATTAAATTATGCAAAGAAAGACTCTATTCGTCTATAGAGCAAAAAATAAAGAAATTACAGGAGGAGAGGTTACTAATGGATGTGGCCAATGTGCACTCCTATGCCATGAATTATAGCAGACCGCAATACCAGAAGAACACGAGAAGTCACACAGTAAGTGGTTGGGATTCTTCGTCCAACGAATATGGAAGAGATACAGCAAACGAAAGTGCTACTGACACGGGAGCTGGAAACGATCGAAGAACGCTAAGGAGAAGGAATGCTTCTAAAGACACGAGAGGTAACAACAACAATCAAGAAGAATCTGATTTTCAAACTGGTAATGGTTCTGGAAGTAATGGCCATGGTTCTAGACAAGGGTCGCAATTCCCCCATTTCAACAACCTAACCTACAAGTCAGGCATGAACTCTGACTCAGATTTTCTACAAGGTATAAATGAAGGTACTGATCTATATGCATTTTTGTTTGGCGAAAAGAACCCCAAAGACAATGCTAATGGGAATGAAAAGAAAAAAAACCGTGGTGCTCAACGATATTCTACCAAAACAGCTCCACCTTTACAGTCTTTGAAACCAGATGAGGTCACAGAGGATATTTCCTTGATCAGAGAATTAACAGGTCAGCCTCCGGCTCCTTTCAGACTAAGGTCTGACTAATTTACTTTATGCTGCAAACCTTCCACTTTAACTTTGTATTATATTACATTAGATGGTTATATTTCAATGTGAGCTCTTTTTGTTTTTGCTTTCTTTTCTCGGATACAAGTGGAAAACGAAAAAAAAAAATTGGCTAAAATTTACTGTATACATCAGGCTAACAATCTGTGATTATAGGCACAGTTGTACTAAAGAAGGGCTAGAATATACATCATAATTAGATGCAATTAGCATGGCTATAAGATTGAATCCAAAAGTCAGAAGGTTCTTGCTGGATAAGTGTCGACAAAAACGATATGGTTTCCTCTTTTTAGGATGTATCTTCGCCATACTTTACTGTATGGGGACCTGGCCATTTTTCGCAAAAGATATTGTACATGATCCAAATAATTTGCCTTATTCCTTACAGGATTATTCGACTGACAAAGACGAGCCATTTTTCCGGGGCTGCACTGATACAAGGCTGTACTTGCAAAATCCTGCTTACTCCAAAATGAACGCATCTTTCGTTATGCTAACGAGAAACGAAGAAATAGAAGACGTACTAAAAACTATGAGAAGTATAGAGGGCCATTTCAATAAGTGGTTCAAATATCCGTACGTTTTCTTGAATGATGACCCCTTTACAGACCATTTTAAGGACCAAATTCAAGCTGCAACTAATGCCAGTGTAGAGTTTGGCACTGTTGATGAAATTATGTGGGAGTTTCCTGCCAAGGTCCGTAATTCATTGCAGTTCAAGGCTTCATTGGAAGACCAAAACGATCGCGGTATAATGTATGGTAATATGGAATCATATCACAAGATGTGTCGATTTTACTCCGGGATCTTTTATAAACATCCATTAGTTTCCAAGTATGAATGGTATTGGAGAATAGAACCTGATGTGGACTTTTTTTGTGACATCTCGTATGATCCCTTTTTCGAGATGGCCAAACATAACAAGAAATATGGGTTTACCGTACTTATAACTGAACTGTACTGGACTGTCCCCAACTTGTTCAGAACAACCAAAAGCTTTATAAAAAAAACGGCAGGTTTAAAGGAAAATCTCGGCACGTTGTGGAAATTATTTACATTTAATTATAATATTCTAGATACAGATGATCAAGAAATTTCTAGGTGGGTCAATTTTCCCTGGGATGCAAAGCCAAAGTTGACAGAAAAGTTGATGGTAGACTTTTTGCTAGAGAATCATGGTCAAGTCAATAATGAGGAGGATTTGGAAGGTATACAATATCTCGTTGAGAGGGCCCGCTCTAAGGTGCCAATGCTAGAGGATTCCCTTGAAGGGGAAGATTACAATTTGTGTCATTTTTGGAGTAACTTTGAAATTGCCCGCGTTGATTTATTCGACAATGAGATCTATAACGCCTATTTTAAATTTTTGGAAGAGTCTGGAGGTTTCTGGACTGAAAGGTGGGGTGACGCGCCAATTCATTCAATTGGGTTGGGAATGACCTTGGATCTAGAAGACGTTCATTATTTCAGAGACATTGGTTATAGACACTCATCGCTGCAGCATTGTCCGAAGAATGCCTTACAAAGCCAAGAAAATCTCAACACTTTCGATGAAGGTTATAACTTCGGATGTGGATGTCGATGCGTGTGCCCCAAGAAAGGTGAAGACATCGAAGACCACTCCACCCCTTGCATGGATATTTTTTTTGAATTGCTTCACGGCAGGGAATATGAGAAGGAATTCCCTGGTTGTTACAAGCCCTCCATAAAGGACAAAGACGTGATTGAAGAGATCAGAAGAGAAAATTTTAGAGTAATTGAATAGATACAGTGTTTTCTATACATTTATACGTATGAGCAAAATTATAAAAGAGTCTACCAACTTCTCCAGATATCTACGAACTGGCGGTGTACTCAACAGTCTTCGGACCACATCTAAGTTTGTTTACATTAATAACAATTCATATTTAACTCATGGAAGTTTTGATAGCAATGTAGCTACTATTTTCAATATTTTAGAATTCAATTACATCAATTCTTCGGCCAAGGGGTCACTTCTAACTTATAAAAGCATTACCTTCTTTTGTCCAAGATATTTCAAAAAACGGCCTTTAGGGAGACATGCGAAGGGAAAAGGCAAATCTGACGAAAAGATTCTATAAACTACGATTTCCAATATACTTAACACACAAGAAATGTCTGCTAAACCCGCTACTGACGATGCCAAAGATGAACTTCTATCACCATTTCGCCGGCTATATGCATTGACAAGGACACCTTATCCTGCGCTCGCAAACGCAGCACTATTAGCATCCACTCCGGTGCTATCCCCAAGCTTTAAAGTGCCTCCAACGCAATCTCCTGCCCTCTCGATACCAATGTCTAGGGTATTCTCTAAATCTTCTACTGCCAGAATCGGTATAACTACTAAAACCGCCCTTTTCTTTTCTACAATGCAAGCTATAGGTGCATACATGATCTATGACAACGACTTGGAAAATGGGGCTGGCTTCATTGCTACATGGTCCGCCTTATATTTGATTGTAGGGGGCAAGAAGTCCTTTAGTGCGTTAAGATATGGAAGAACTTGGCCGTTGGTGCTATCCTCGGTTTCATTGGCCAACGCAGTCCTTTATGGCCAACGGTTCCTTGCTACCGGATTCCAGTGATGCTTACATCTATTAATATCTTTATATTTAATTTTGTATCCTCTGTATTATCTGTATGAACCACGTGACTTAACATGAATGGATTTGCTTCCACATCTTTCACCTCTTATCATACGTTCATAACTTCTTCATCCGAAGTCAGATTTGACCCTCAAATAGATAAGACGCCAAGAACAAGCGTCAACGGAAAGGCGAATTCTGCAATCAGGACATAGCATCAAAGAGAAAAGGAATTCTAAGGTATGGAGGCTACATCAAGTGCTCTTTCGTCTACGGCAAATCTCGTTAAGACAATAGTTGGCGCTGGTACACTTGCCATTCCGTACAGTTTTAAAAGCGATGGTGTTCTGGTAGGGGTTATTCTTACATTATTGGCGGCGGTAACATCCGGTCTGGGTCTCTTTGTGCTATCAAAATGTTCCAAGACCTTAATTAATCCAAGAAACTCTTCTTTCTTCACATTATGCATGCTCACCTATCCCACTTTGGCCCCAATTTTTGATTTGGCAATGATAGTTCAATGCTTTGGTGTGGGCTTAAGTTACTTAGTTCTTATTGGTGATCTCTTTCCAGGACTGTTTGGTGGTGAAAGAAATTATTGGATAATTGCATCAGCTGTAATCATCATTCCCCTATGTTTAGTGAAGAAACTAGATCAATTGAAGTATTCTAGTATTCTAGGTCTTTTCGCGCTAGCATACATATCAATTCTGGTGTTCAGCCATTTTGTGTTTGAGCTGGGAAAGGGTGAATTAACAAATATATTAAGAAATGACATATGCTGGTGGAAAATTCACGACTTTAAAGGATTATTATCAACTTTTAGCATTATAATTTTTGCTTTTACGGGATCAATGAACCTATTCCCCATGATAAATGAATTAAAAGACAACAGCATGGAAAATATCACTTTCGTTATCAATAATTCGATATCCTTATCAACAGCACTATTTTTGATCGTTGGTTTATCAGGATATTTAACCTTCGGTAATGAAACCTTGGGTAATTTAATGTTGAACTACGATCCTAACTCAATTTGGATAGTAATTGGCAAATTCTGTCTTGGCTCAATGTTAATTCTTTCCTTCCCGCTTCTCTTTCATCCGCTGCGCATAGCAGTTAACAATGTCATCATCTGGATTGAGATCACTTATGGTGGGGCAAATCCCGAAGAGGACCCACAAGTTTCGGAATACACTCGTGCTTCCAACCTAAGACCAATTAGCATGACTGTCGAAGATCCAGCCCAGCCCAGTGATGCACTAGACGCAACTTCTTATAACGAGCAAGAATGTTTACTACCTAACGGGAACTTTGATAATGGTTCAATTGAAAGTCAAGAGAACAATAATGATGAAAGAGGGACTATGGCGGTCGCCGGGGATAACGTGCATCATGCGCCATTTGTTAAGTCTAGATTTTACTGGATTACTGCATTATTACTAATAAGCATGTATACCTTGGCGTTGTCTGTCCAGTCATTTGCACTGGTTCTTTCATTTGTAGGGGCTACAGGTTCAACGTCTATTTCATTCACTTTACCTGGATTATTAGGTTACAAATTAATAGGCTCGGATTCTTTGGCTATTGGGAAGATGATTCCACCAAAAGATAGATTTTACAAAAGGTGCAGCTTATTGCTAGTCTTCTACGGACTATCTGTGATGTTTTTGTCATTGTATGTAACTGTATTCAATCGTTCAGATGAAGCCTAAATGGACCAATAGTCATGCAAGAGAAGTATAAAACAGTATATAGTAAATAGTAAATAGAATCAGAGACAGCAGACTCAAAGTTTTATGCTTAACGCGATCATCGACTAATTTAATACTTTATTCTATGGCACTTACAAAAAGGTATTACACTGCTAAACAATAAAGATCCCTGAAAAAATGGAGCAGGCTCAGAGAATGTGACTTCATGCGCTTTAGTGGTAAAAATACTGCCTAAATAGTCCCTAAAAAAAAAGAATAAAAAATAACTCCGAAGCGGGGAGTCGAACCCCGGTCTCCACGGTGAGAACGTGATGTGATAGCCGTTACACTACATCGGATTTGATTAGCTTGATTTGTATAGAAAAACATATCACCATATCAGTAAATATGAATGATCTTTATTTATATATATATGTCCGGAAAATTGTAGGAATAAAAATCTGTTGGAGTAAAAATCAACCATCATCTATCAACTAGTAGTCATACTATCAATATATTATCATATACGGTGTTAAATGGTGACGCAAGTTATGAGAAGCTGTCATTGAAGTTAGAGGAAGCTGAAATGCAAGGATTGATAATGTAATAGGATAATGAAACATATAAAACGGAATAAGGAATAAAACGGAATGAGGAATAATCTTAATATTAGTATGTAGAAATACAGATTCCATTTTGAGGATTCCTATATCCTCGAGGAAAACTTCTAGTATATATACTGTATACATAATATTATAGCCTTTATCAACAATAGAATCCCAACAATTATCTCAAAATTCACCCATTTCTCTCTTATATACCATAAGAATATACAGTATTTATCCCTAATTATTACTGTCTTTCAATTACTGTTCATTGACAACTGGGAACAAATAAGCAAGCCGTATTAATAACCACGGTAATTACATATAATTATATGTTCTGTTATGGTTTTCTGTACTATCGAGGAGAACTTACAGTATACCCAATATATCCATAGATTTGCTTTTAAAAAAATGCAATTTACATTATTATTTGAAGATTCACCTGTGTTTCTAAACACGAAATTAAAAAACGTCAGTAATTCATATCGTTCTTAATAATTATTTCTCTCTCCGTTTTTATACCCTGTCACCCACTCTCCCACTACAATGTTAATCTTTACGCGTCAGCTTCCACGGAGACTATTAACATTTTTAATCAATTCAGCTGATGTTATAATCTGCTTCATTTTCCGAAGATCATATGTGATAATCGCACGAAAAAATATCGAACGCTAGACAGTGTGCAGTAGTCCATTTTTGTTTCAATCGCAATTAAATGCTATCACATTCAAGATACTATCGAAACAACTACAGTTGTTAAACCTCGTCACCACCTGACGATGATTTGTTTGCAAAAGAATCCTCATACACATCAAGAGGCGCACTATGTGATTCTAAATGGTCCCCGTAAAAGGCGAATAACTTCATATTAAGAATTGCATTAAGTTGCCAAAAGAATAGCTCTATGAGTCTGTTTAGATCAACAGTCTGATCAGTTTTGAAGAACTTATTAATCTTTACCAACGAATAAACCCCAAAACAGAACGTTCCTAGACATAGGAGTGAATGTTTAAATTTGAACCACTTGGGGTGGTGAGCGTTTGCATTACAGCGAGAGCACGAAAATTTCGAGCACCGTTTTGTTTTCCTTTTGAAGTAGTGCTTCCCAAAGCTACCATCTTCTAGCAGTAGGAGTTGGTGCGTAGCAAAAATAAACAGTGATATCAAATCAAAGACAAGTTGTACATTCAAAAACTTTGCAACTTTTGGATGCTGCTTCTTTAAAGGATGCAATGGCGGAATTAGAAATGTGTCAACTATATAGACGATATCGGCAACTCTTGATAATTTTTTAACCATTATAAAAAATCTGGATCGGGGTACTTCAGTTTGGTCTATCGCGACACTCGATTCCAATTCCCTCGTACGTTGCATTCCCAAATTTAAGAATGGATTCTTCTCATTATTCACTTTTCTAAGAGGGAAAGAATAATAATCCAAAGATGAAGATCTTCTTAAGTACCTCTTATCGTTGTGATAAGAGAAGAAAAAGGGTTCTTGGAAATTAGCAAAACAGAAAAAAAAAAACCGAAATAAAATTATCTAGAATAATCTGCATCGGCTTCAGGTTAAAATCTACCACGTAATAAAAGTAGTATTTCAGGGAAATGTTATATATTTATATATTTATGTGTCTACATATTAGAGTATGAGTTAAAATGTTCATTGTATTTATTAGAAAATAGTGGTGAGCGTAAGCGATTTTCACTATGAACGTGCAAGGGACTAATGCAAATAATAACAAAAAAAGAAACTAACCAAATGTAAAAATGGTTCAGGAATGGCACTTAAAACAGATATCATCTATCACTTAGTTATAAGTCAGTTGGTATTTCACCTTCCTTTTTGTCTTCGCGTATTTGGCAAAGCTGGTAATGCGGCTCTTTTGACGATGCATCAGTTTCAACTACCAGAACCTATTAATTCTGTAGCGTATACCAAAATAGTACAGAAAATGTTGCACCAGTTCCAAAATCCCCATGAATCTACTATAATTTCTGGTTGATCTACGCCAAACCACTTTTCACTGCAACCCCATATGCACAGGTCTTTCTTTAGCTCACCTGAATATTGTAAAATCAGGTGAGTATACATAGCAATTAATATGCAAGGACTGTACCAATACAATCCCTTCATGATCCTGCGACTCTTGCGCAACTGTTTGTCATTTTTTCTTTGTAATGCTGGAATAATCCTCGTTGCCGAGTAAAACATCAGAACTCTAAAGCATAAATTGATTACTATAGCTGGGGAAACTGATTCGCTTGCCATCTTAATTGTAACTTGGCAAAATTCATTAATGGATAGCGGAACACTAAAGGTGAAATTCTTGAAAAATTTCCAAAATGGTTTAGATATCAAGGATACTTTTTCGAATGATAGAATACTAATGAGTTTATCATGAAAATCACCGGTTTTCTTTCTTCCTCTAGGAATAAAGGACCCCCATAACACCTCTGCATTTTTCAATATGACATTATGAAAGTAGCACAAAAGATTGTCAGCTGTGGGCAGATTTCTTTGATGTTTCTGCCAGACGTCTTTGAACAAATTTAAAATTTCATCAGTCGCGGTAGTAGCTAATTTGGGGGAAATTTCATAAATACAACGAACAATATACGCAAAAAATAAAGAGCTCTCTATGACGGATCCTTTTTGACTCACAATACCATACAACCCCAGTCCACATACCATAGACAAAACAAATCCTAATAAGGACGCCGTTTGGATGGATAACGGCCATATGGGGGTGACATAAATCCGATACAAATAGTACAGCGATGCGGTAATCACACCTCCGGAAGTTAACAATGAGGAAATAATCCACGTGTTTGAATTCAAGTCATTTGATAACCATCTATTAGTTTCCCCGACGGCCTGAATGGCTAAAATAGTGAAAAAACCTTCCGATAGAGTAAAAAAAGGTGTGGACTTGGTAAGCACGAACTGCCACGGTTGTACAACAAATCGATAGTAGTAATAATATAAGACGTAGTTAATTTGATTGGAATTCAAGCTATTTTTCAAAGCTTCCAGGAACGACTCCGACTCATTATATTTATTTTTCAGAACGTTTCCCAACTCATCATTAGAAAATCCAGACAAAAACAGGTATAGCAAAGATGCAATGATAAAATGTTGTGAGTAATACAGACAGCTGGTAAAAAAAATGTATAGTCTTCCTCCATGTCGTCTTGCCAACACGTTAAGAGTCGTAGTTATGAAATACAAAGTGAACAGTGTCACCGTGAAGGAAAGCCCGCATTCCAAACCACCAACTTTAAACGAGATTGGAATTGAAAGTAGTGTGAATAACAGATAGAAACATGCTGCGCAGATTCGTCCACTCTGCATGAAGCTTTTGGACAAACTGGTCATCGTTGCCTAATCTTTAGCGTGATCGGCCACAAACAGCACCTCTCTAATAGATCTAAGCAATTACGCGATGGGCTGAGGGGAGCAAAACGGAAAAAGAAGCTTCACGAATACTATAAGATCCACCAACACTTTACGCACAGCCCTTCCAGTATCACTACACCTCGATCCTTTACCTATGTTCATCTTCTCATCAATCATCTCTCCGAAACCAGTAACCGCTCCAGTCCCTTGCTTCGCTTCAAGCTGATGCGATTCCTCGTGTACCATGATCTGAAAAATTTTTCCTTCGCAATACTGCTATAATTTAGCTCATCGCATATTTTGCAATAATAATACAGGGAATAAACTGCATTGGTTCAGTGAGACGGTGGTATAATTGCGAAGTGACCGAATTGTAATGAGTGACAGTTCTGTGAGGGAAAAGAATGATAATTTCCGTGGCTATCGGAAAAGAGGAAGACAAGAACTGAGGAAGATTAAAAGATCTTCTGCCAGAACTGAAGGCGGAAGCACAGAAACATTAGAGGACGTAGCAGAAGATATTGACCATAGATCCGATGAGGATGAAGTGTCCGATGTAGACAGTGGCGATGATTTCGATATTGAGGATGAAGAGGGTAAAAAGGAAAAAGTTTATGACGCTTTATTGACGATTCTCAAATCTGAACATCCAGAGCCAAAAAGAAGAAGGCGAGAGGCTGACGAGAGTAACAAAGCTCCTGCCGAAGTTGGGGAGGATGAGCACGAAAATACAGAACATGGACCAGTGGATGATCAATTGGAGATAGAGAATGGCCTTTTGGGTAATCACGAGGATGATAACGACGATGACAGCAGTGAAGACGAAAAAGATATAGACAGTGAAGATGAGCAAGATCCTTTCGAGTCTCATTTCAACCAAGTTCCGGAGAAATTCGTTGATGAGTTGTCGAATGCTTTCAAGACCAAAAGTGTAAAATACAAATCCGTAAAGGGCTCACTAAGTGACAGTGAATCATATATATATGCTAAACCGGTAGTAATTGGTGAGGAAGCATTGGTGGAAAGTCCGTACAGGTCATCATCTATATATTCATACTTTTTGAAACAAAGGCTAAAAGTGCAAAATGGACTATTGGATAAAAAAACTGATCCATTGACTGCTTTGCAAAAAAAATTAGTAGACCCCATGTTTCAGTACAAAGACATATTATACGAGTATGACTCCTACGAAAAGGATGAAGACGAGTACAGAGATTTATATGCTTTGCATGTTTTGAATCACATCTACAAGACAAGAGATAGAATCTTGAAAAATAATCAAAGATTACAGGATAACCCAGACACTGAACACCTAGATCAAGGTTTTACAAGACCAAAAGTGTTAATTGTAGTCCCTACTAGAGAGGTGGCGTACCGCGTTGTAGATAAGATAATTTCAAAATCTGGTATAGATCAGGTTGACAAGAAGGGAAAATTCTACGACCAATTCCGTGACGATTCCTTACCTCCAAAGTCCAAACCAAAATCTTTCCAACACATATTTAGGGGGAACACCAACGATTTTTTTGTTGTCGGTCTCAAATTCACAAGAAAGGCTATAAAACTTTATAGCAATTTTTACCAGTCTGACATTATTGTATGTTCGCCATTGGGTATTCAAATGATCTTAGAAAATACAGATAAAAAAAAGAGGCAGGACGATTTTTTGTCCTCAATAGAGTTGATGGTGATTGATCAATTACATTCAATAGAATACCAGAACATATCTCATATTTTCACCATCTTTGACCATCTTAACAAAATCCCGGATCAACAACATGAAGCTGACTTTAGCAGAATTCGGATGTGGTACATTAATGAACAAGCTAAGCTCTTCAGACAGACAATGGTATTCACAAAATACATCTCGCCAGCGGCTAATTCATTAATCAATGGTAGATGCCGTAACATGGCAGGAAGATGGAAGAATCACAAGATAATAGGATCAGAAAACTCCAGTATTGGGCAATCCGGTTTGAAAATCAGGCAAATCTTTCAGAGATTTGACATTATTGGGAATTCGATTATTGAAGAGCCTGACTACAGATTTAAATTTTTTACAAGTGTCATTATTCCTGGTATTGTCAAATCCACCGGGTATGAAGACGGAATACTGATTTACATTCCTGATTACACTGACTTCATTCGTATTAGAAACTACATGAAAGAGAAGACGACGATTTTATTTGGGGATATAAATGAGTACTCTAGCCAAAGACAGCTCAATGCAAATAGGTCATTGTTTCAACAGGGGCGTCTAAAAGTTATGTTGTATACGGAAAGACTGCACCATTATAGACGTTATGAAATCAAGGGTGTCAAGAGCGTCGTTTTTTATAAGCCTCCAAACAATCCTGAATTTTACAACGAAGTTGTCAGATTTATTGGTAAGAACGCCTTTCTAGGTAATACCGATTTAAACATATCCACTGTTAGATGCATTTATAGCAAGCTTGATGGTCTTTCACTCGAAAGAATTGTGGGGACGAAAAGAGCAGCTGTATTATCACATGCACAAAAGGAAATTTATGAATTTAAATAAATATTAGCACTGCCACAATGTATAGAGTACACAATGAAGAATATTATCATTCACAAATACTTTTAATCGCTTTCTTTCTTGTTCGTTGTGTTCACAAGAAAAGGGTTTATTACTTCAGGGAACTTTCTGCTTTTAGTTTCTATATTTTCGCTTTTTGCTGAAACAGTTGCTTTATTGGTCTCTGCGTCTACCCTCTTGGACCTAGTAATACATTGAATACTATCAAAGCTTGCACGTGATCTGAGAGTCGCATTTATGGTTTCATGCGGTGATATATAATTAGAAGGACGGTCATTAAAATGTGCACTCCTCGTGCGCACAGCAAAGTTATGCAGTGGGTAGCACTTTCGAGTTTTCAAATTAAGCATTTTGCTGTCTTCGTAAATGTTTCCTGGAATATTTCTGAGGCCCGCGATACGGCTTAGCCTATTTATTTCCATAGACACTCCAGGGCTTTTGAAGCTTTCTGATGGATTTAACTTTTTCTCCTTTTCGTTTGTCATAAACGGATTAAACTGGGCAATATCTTTAACCTGGCTACTCTTGCTGATTTCATTTTTTTTTACTGGATTACTAACTGTCGCAGAGCTTGTGGGCGGAAACATATACTCTGTTGAGGAGAAGCTATTCGATATACCACTATCTAGAACGCTCCCAATCTTTGTGCCCTGAATTTCAGCGTTTTTTTGAAATATATTTGATGTTATAGGTTGTAGTGAGTTTTTCTTGACGGTGCAGCACCTCTCATTCAAAGAACGTGAGTTTCCATCCATACGTTCATCATAAGTTGTAGTTTCCTCCTTCGTGCCTAAAACTTCATCATTAATTAGGTCAATATTAATTGTGCCTGTAACCGAACTGCCGCTATTCAAAATCGACATTGGCTCTACTGCACATTGTTGAGATTTATTGTTTTTAAGATTCGTATGGAGATCGCTTAAATTGGTGTGTCCATTTTTTGATGTGTATGCATTGGCAGAAACATTCCTAGATGGAAGAATATTCTTTTCCTCATCCATGACAAGAAAGAGCCGCATTCCAGGTTCATTTTGTTTCCGACGTTTAGGATCGGGTATGTGTTGACTGTTCTTATCAAAGTAATTTTTCTTATCACTCTTTTCAATAACCTTATTTTTACTTATAGTTTTAGTATTCGATAATTTGCTAACGATAGCAGTATTCTTACCCTTTGGAGTACAAATGTCGGAATCCCTCGTATTTTTATACCGGTATTTTTTATGATTAGATGCTCCCTTCGCAAATTCACAGGCAGTTATCAATAGTGCTAAATTCAAAGTCATTGGAAATGCACAATTTTCCAGTTGCTTTTGCAGCTGCGGCTCCAATTTTGTGAGGAATAGATCCAACGCAGCACCAGAAGACAGATAATATGGAGTTAGACGTCCCGATTTATGGGCAAATGCTTCTAATGACTTCTCAGAATCAATGGACAACGTCAATAGTTCCGTAAAAATTTCCCTTCTTAAAGATCTTGCTCCATCAAATTCTTCTGATAGTAGAGCAAGAAATTTTTCAAAACTGTAAGCCTTTATCACATGATCATCGATTCCCTCCGTTGTAGAATCAAACCATGTCTTAGCCCGGCCGGATAATGCAGAGCTTATAAGAAGTTTCAAAAACGTTCCTGTACAGCATAGTCCAGATAAGATATCTGTAATATCGTCGGCCCATTGGACAAATATATTGCTATCATCACCGTCTTCAGCACTGAATTTTTTCAGATGACTCACTTTATCTAGCATTTTGAACGCTTGTTCATCGTCATCAATCTGTCTTGTAACACAAAAATTATTACACGCTATGGGCGAAGTTTTGCTCCTCTTTCTACGTCCACTGTGTCCCTTCTTGCTTCGCGGCGGCAGGGTATTTCCATTAGCTATTGTATCACTATAGTTATTAGTTCCCGACTCGTATGCCATGTTTTTGGATCTCATTTGCACCATTAAGCAAAAAGAATCTGTTGAACGAGGACCCTAACCCAAGACAGCTAATATACTGCTTTTTTATGACATTTTTCATTTGGTCTTCATTCTTGCGCATCTTCTTTGAGAGTTGAAATTTCTTTGATACTTCGGCAATTACAGAAAAGAGCAAGTTACAAGCAATAAAACCAATAATATTTAGATACTGCGCAAAAGACTAAGAAAATAACCTCATTAGAAGTTTGGAAAAGGAAGAAGGACATTCCGCACCATTCAAGAAGAAGATCTTAGAATTCTGAGAAATGAAGATACAAACAAATGCTGTAAACGTCCTTCAACGGACGTCCGCTTACTTGAAATCAGGATTGTTGAAAGAAACACCTGCGTGGTACAACGTTGTAGCGTCTATCCCACCATCAACCAAGTTTACACGTGAACCTCGTTTTAAGAATCCTTCTAATGGACACATCATAGGAAAGCTTGTTGACGTAACAGAACAACCGCATGCCAACAATAAGGGACTTTACAAGACAAGACCCAACTCGAGCGACAAAAGGGTGGGCGTGAAAAGGCTGTACAGGCCACCTAAACTAACATACGTTGAGGATAGGCTCAGATCGCTCTTTTACAAACAACATCCATGGGAGTTGTCGAGACCTAAGATTTTAGTGGAAAACGAAATTGGTGATGAAAACTACGATTGGAGCCATATGCTTCAGATAGGAAGACCACTCGATGGTGAAAGTGTTATCCAGCGAACTATGTACTTAATCAAAACGAAGCAGTATGGGGACATGGTCGAAGCATATGACCATGCCAGATATGAATTCTATGCGTTGAGAATGCAAGAAGAAACAGAGCAGCAAGTGGCTTTGGAAGAAGCGGAGATGTTCGGATCCCTCTTTGGAGTTTCTGCCATTGAACATGGTATACAAAAGGAACAAGAGGTCCTAGACGTCTGGGAAAAGAAGGTAGTTGAAGAAACTGAACTAATGGCAGCAAGGACAAGTAACCCTGCAGGGTCGTGGAAGGACGACACTACATTGAATACGGCGCAAGAAGAAGAATCCACCACTTCCGAGAACCTCCACTTCTAGGTGGGCTGCCTCTTTTCTCCAACGTCACCTAACCAACCTGTATATAATTAAAAACAAACGAGAACAACACATGTAGTGCTAAGTAATTGTCGTTCTCAAATTCCACCTCGATTTTTTCAACTGCACTGAAAATTCCCCCTCTTTTTTTTTTTTTTTTTTTTTTTTTTTCACTTTTTTCCCGTGGAAAAATATTCTTAAGATGACTCTAATTAGAGGAAAGAACAACAAGAAACTAAACTGGTTCTACAGTTATATAAGGACATCTTAACTGATTTAGAATTAGCTAAGACTGTATCTATGCGATTATTATATTAGTGCGACATATTTATATAACTAAGATAGTAACGCACTCAAAAAGATGTTTAGATCTGTTGCTACTAGATTATCTGCCTGCCGTGGGTTAGCATCTAACGCTGCTCGCAAATCACTCACTATTGGTCTTATCCCCGGTGACGGTATCGGTAAGGAAGTCATTCCTGCTGGTAAGCAAGTTTTGGAAAACCTTAACTCCAAGCACGGCCTAAGCTTCAACTTTATTGATCTCTACGCCGGTTTCCAAACATTCCAAGAAACAGGAAAGGCGTTGCCTGATGAGACTGTTAAAGTGTTGAAGGAACAATGTCAAGGTGCTCTTTTCGGTGCAGTTCAGTCTCCAACTACTAAGGTGGAAGGTTACTCCTCACCAATTGTTGCTCTAAGGAGGGAAATGGGCCTTTTCGCTAATGTTCGTCCTGTTAAGTCTGTAGAGGGAGAAAAGGGTAAACCAATTGACATGGTTATCGTCAGAGAAAATACTGAGGACCTGTACATTAAAATTGAAAAAACATACATTGACAAGGCCACAGGTACAAGAGTTGCTGATGCCACAAAGAGAATATCCGAAATTGCAACAAGAAGAATTGCAACCATTGCATTAGATATTGCCTTGAAAAGATTACAAACAAGAGGCCAAGCCACTTTGACAGTGACTCATAAATCAAATGTTCTATCTCAAAGTGATGGTCTATTCAGAGAAATCTGTAAGGAAGTCTACGAATCTAACAAGGACAAGTACGGTCAAATCAAATATAACGAACAAATTGTGGATTCCATGGTTTATAGGCTGTTCAGAGAACCACAATGTTTTGATGTGATAGTGGCACCAAACCTATACGGGGATATATTATCTGACGGTGCTGCTGCTTTAGTCGGTTCATTAGGTGTTGTTCCAAGCGCCAACGTAGGTCCAGAAATTGTCATTGGTGAACCATGCCATGGTTCTGCACCAGATATTGCTGGTAAAGGTATTGCTAACCCAATCGCCACTATAAGATCTACTGCTTTGATGTTGGAATTCTTGGGCCACAACGAAGCTGCCCAAGATATCTACAAGGCTGTTGATGCTAACTTAAGAGAGGGTTCTATCAAGACACCAGATTTAGGTGGTAAGGCTTCTACTCAACAAGTCGTTGACGACGTTTTGTCGAGATTATAGAGCATATAATAGGAAAATAGAAACGAATAAATAAATGAATGAGTGACAAGATATATTTCAAAAAATTTCAAATGATTGACGAAAGAAAATTTGTACATTTTGTATGACTTTTAATATTACATAGTCTATTATGTGTGAGAGCAAGTTTTAAACTTTGCTGGGAAACCTTTTTCTAAAATCGGCTTCTAAATCATCTACGTTAACATCAACAATAGTTTCTGTGGCTTCGCTGGAAATTCTTTCAATCGGCAGTTTCTTTGATTGTAAACGACTAAAGTTTCTTATCTTCTGAATTTCTGTCCTTAAATGTAGTGGTTTTGGTGGTGGACGTGGTGGTCTTGATTTATCTTTACCGTTGCTTTTCGTTTTGATGTCCAAAACACCATCCTTAAGGGTTTTCTTAAACTTTTCTTCTGTGATTGGTGTTATTCTTACACTTGAATGTCGATTGGAAGTTTCTGTACCAATATCTGTATATTTACCATACCCGGATGCGGATTTATACGTTACCGGATCATCAGAACTCTTTAGTAAGTTATGCACTCTTCTTTGAATTGATTCCTTCTTTTCTTGATTTATATTAACGTTGCCATTATCTGGTATCAAAGTAGGCTTTGATGTCGTTTTAGCTGATGCTTGAGTTTTCTTCACTGGAGAATGAGACCTGTAATAGTCCCTTGATCCAGTTCTCGAGTTATTCCTCTCATGCTGGTCAAAATCTGATAAAATTGAAGGAGGCATACTGCGACGTTTTTCCAGTCTCTGATTCTTGTCTGATTCCTCTTTTCTTTTGGTATCAGAATTAAATTTAGGAAAGGAGGAGGTTGAAGACGAAACTAATCGCCTGTTTGTATTGTTACCATTGCCGTTGACATTGTTATTATCAAAGGAAGCAGACCTGCTATTGTTCACTGAGTTTCCTGTAAACCCATGACGAAGCTTACCAAATGCTGATCTGATACTATCACCAGTATTTTGCCTTGATTTAATCGGAGAATTGCCGCGAGATTCACCAGTAATAACCTTTTTTAACTTAGAGCTTAGTGAACGCACAATCTTGCTTCCATTTATATTATCTGGAGCAGCAATTTCTTTTGTGGAGCTTAGTGATTTGCTTGTAATGGTGGGAGATAGTTTTAAGTTTGGCACAGCCATGTTATCTATAGTTTGCGTCTCAGAATCAACGTAGTTATTTGGACGATTTATTGCCGAAACTCTATCAAAAATGTCATTATTAACAGGAGTAAGCGATAATGGAGGCATAGACTTCCTTTGTGGGGATTGGAAACTTTCTACTGATTTGAAAGTCTGAGACTTTTGAAAAGGGTGTAGCTCTTTATAATATAGTGATGCAAATTCATCAGAAAGTGGAACGGATTTTGTTTTCATTAAGGGACTAGTCAAATTTGAATGGCTTCCAACCTGTAAGCCAGCATGCGCCGTTACTTCTGTCTTGTTATTATCATTAATAGATATAGGGAAAGTACCCAAATTAGGAGTAGTACTGACGTGAGTTACAGGCATCATATTTGGTGGCTGGTTGATGCTCTGAAGGCTTTGTACGGGAATAAATTTCTGTGTTGGAACATAAGTTGTCGAAGACGGTTCACCGGCCAATTGGGTATTCGCATTCTGATTCATTGCTCTTAACAAGTAAAAATTTCTAATCGGGCAAGGCTTATTCTGTAACCTGGAAACCTCCTCTAAAACTTGACAAATATTTGGCCTCTGAGATGGTGCTTCCATTAACATAAGACGTATCAAATTTTTCAACCTGTCACTATACTGCGGAAAGGATGGATATTGATACCTTGCATGTAGTATACCGGCTTCACCACTTTTTTCAAACGGCGTAGTATAGTAACATATTTTGTAAAGAAAGACACCAAGAGCCCAAATATCAGATTTTTCGTCGATAGGTAACCCTCTGTACAGGTCAATCATTTCAGGTGATCTATACTGAGCTGTAGTATTTGTTAGGATGTCGTGTTGAACATAATTAAACTCTTGAGTATTTCTAGGTGGCCTTATCACACCGGAAACGGAACCAAAATCACAAACTTTATACAAGCCATCATGAGAAATAAGTACATTCTCAATCTTAATATCTCTATGAATCAATGGCGGCTGCAGAGCGTGCATTGCAGTTATACCTTGGACGGTTTGACTCATAATTTCTAATATTTCAGATTCTTGTAATCTATTTTGTAATCTGGTGTTCATAAAATCTATAAGACCTCCACGTTCACAAAATTCCATTAACACAAACACCTCATATGCTATACCATTTACAGACCTTGCAGCATGTGAATCTATGTAAGAAACAACATGCTTATTATTTCTAAGGAGTTTCATAGCATCCACTTCAGCTCTCAAGGTATTTAAACCCTGTTTATGGGGGACAATGACTCTTTTCAAGCATGCTATGTTAGCATTGCTATATGGGTCAGGAGGGGAAATTTCAGCAGTATATACTTGTGCGAATCCACCACTCGTAAGGTATTTGATAATCTTAGCATGATGAGATCCCACAGTTAATATTGTCCCGGGTTCATACAGACTAATCTGTGGAGCATTCATTGTTTTTGGATCAGTTCAACTAAAGATAGGAGGTTACAAATAATCTTGATCAACACTTCAATCAAAAAAGATTTTTTTCGCTGAAGATAATAAACTATCCCACAATGGAAATTCAACCTGTATTAGCGAACTAACTTATGTGCAAGTGGAGCCTGTGACCTGCCTGCTTGGTGACTTTTTTAGCGTTTCCTAAATGTACTGTTCTATATTTTTCTTTTTCCAAGACCTTCGCTCTGCATACGCCTGCCTGGTTATAATTACAGTTTTTTTTAAAAACCATTACTAAGAATAAATAGTAACAGCTAGTGCAAACTAACGACATTGACATTTACTTGATATAAAATAATTGAGAGCGATCATATATATCGGGAATCTCTATCAGTAATAATATTAAATTTACATGAAATACTTCAACAAATTCCTGGTCTCTTGGCCCAGTTGGTTAAGGCACCGTGCTAATAACGCGGGGATCAGCGGTTCGATCCCGCTAGAGACCACTTATTTTTATGACTTCTTGGAAGTCAATTTTTTTTTCCTTCTGAATCAGTAATAACAAAAGTCGTGGTTGATCTTGTTATTGGATCATGTACATCAGTATTATTAACGATTTTAGTATTTCAAGCTGGCTCCCATATTTTTCTCCTGTAGAAAGAATGCAAATTATTCGGGAAAAAAAAAAAAAAAAAAAAAGAATTGGCGATGCGATGAGCTTAAAAGAAAACCTTCCATTACTTAAATTCATTGGAGCCTGACAACGTTTAGTAACGTTAAAATCATAGATTAACACCAATCATAACCTAAAATTATCAATGGCCAGGAAATTGAAGGGTAAGATTGGGAGTAAAGGTCTAAAAGGTGCATTATTAAGGCACCAGGCCAAAGTGAAATTAGTGAGGAATATTGAAAGTAAGCAAAAACATGAACTAAGAAAGAAAAATTCGAGCGCTAATAACAAAACCGTGAAGAGAAACCAAGAATTCCAAAAACTTAATCAAGGAAAGGTTATGCCCTTTGAGAAGGATGAAACTTTGATGCTATGTGGTGAAGGAGATTTTTCTTTTGCCAGATCCATTGTTGAACAAAACTATATTGAAAGTGATAATTTAATCATAACAAGTTACGATAATTCTGTGAATGAGCTGAAATTGAAATATCCGCATACTTTTGAGGAAAATTACCAGTACTTAAAAGATCTAAATATTCCGATATTTTTCCAGATTGACGTTACGAAGCTCGTAAAGAGCTTTAAAATTTCCAAAAATAATACTTGGTTTAAAATAATCAACAGGCTTAGCGATCATCGTTGGGGTAACAAACCTTTACAAAATATAGTTTTCAATTTTCCCCATAATGGAAAAGGTATTAAGGATCAAGAAAGAAATATTAGAGAGCATCAGGACTTAATTTTTAACTTTTTCCAAAATTCCTTACAATTATTTAATCTTATAAACACAAAAATTCAAAATGATACTCTTCGTTATACGCAAGGCTATGATCTTAATGAGGATACTCCCCAGGCTAAAAAATTGACCGCCGAAGGTTATGGTAACATCATACTGTCCCTTTTCGATGGAGAGCCCTATGATTCATGGCAAATCAAACTTTTAGCCAAAAAAAATGGACTAACTCTGAGCAGATCGAGCAAATTCCAATGGGAAAATTTTCCAGGATATCATCACCGGAGAACGAATAGCGAACAAGATACTACAAAACCTGCGAAAGAACGTGATGCTAGGTTCTACATCTTTAGTAAATATGTCTCGAATAGTTCAAAACATAACCGTAAAAGCAAAAAAGACACAGATTCTGATTCAGACTAAGTACAGAAGGAAGAATGTCGCCATGTTGATGAAAGAACTTTCATTTTCCCTAATTCTTATATAGCGTAAGTATCTGTAAAATAGTTGTGAAAGTTGGACAAATCTTTATATAAAAAAATGCATATAGCTTGAAACTATTTCAGGTTGGGTACATTTTGATAGAATCTGATTCGCAAAATATTTTCATGTCAACTGGATCCATAATTTGACCTGGATTTAAAGAAATTAAGTTTTGCTTTTTCAATGTTTTGGCCAATTTCTTCAATTTTTTACTGTCGTAAACATTTCCATTTGGTAATAGTATTGGATTTTCAAATAATTGAGACTGAATGTGATGAGCAAATGGTAATGCCTGTGTTATTGGTTTGAAAGTCTCACTGCAAACGGGACAATTTTTCCTTTTTAGTGAATGTAGCGTAAAGAGTTGTAAATCTTCAACCCCTTTCTCTGCTGTTGTGGCAGTTTCCGTCTCTTGATTTCCATTTTCATCGTCAGAAGGGTGCAGGCAATCTCTTGTCTTCAAAGACGATATACCTAGTGACAGGTATATCAATAAAGGGTCATTTTGTGATATGCCATACATGGAATAAAAGTCGCTCAAGAATAAATCATTTAATACCGACCATCTTTGATCATCTAATAAATTCAGATATCTTTCGAAATCTCCACTTTGTAAATTTATTAAGGAACTCTTGTCATAGTCTGTTGTATTCACCGCAGGTTTGGAGGTAATTCTAGGTAAAGATTTGTGAAAAAAATGTTGAAATATTCGATCTTTCTTCATTGGTAAACTTTGAGACTTAATCTCTTCAGTATCGAATCCAGAGCTGGTAGAAGAAGTTGGCTTTTGATCATTACAGTATTTGATAAAAATCAGAAGCCCAGATGCTAATTTTAAATCGGTGAAGTTGCTCTTAACGAATGGTAAAAGGAATCTTTGAAAACATACTATAGCGTCGGTATAGTTATCCACCTTTAGTAGTTCAATATATTCTTGCAATCTTGCTTGAAACTCTAATATAGAGGACTTTTTGGTCAGTGTCTTTTTGTTCTCGTTTATCCATGAAATTAGGGGTAAGAGATTACGCTCATGTAGTAACGAAGTCGAAATTCTATTAGCCTCCAAGAGGACATCATAATCAATGAGATCATCCAGTTGGCTCTGTTTCAAAAACACTACGCCAGAGTTCCAATGATCCTTTGTCTCCGAGTTGTATTTAATCGGGTTATTCCTCGTCAGATAATCACCAATTAAAATGTTTGTATAACTCTGATACCACTGTATCAATTTAGTCCTGGTACCCTCATTATTTCCATTATGCGAAGTTCCTGAATTTTGTGACTTGATGTCCTTCAGTTCGTGGAAAAACTCCAGCCTTTTTTTAATTCTGTTCAAAATCTGACAGTAGGACTTGATTTGCGTATTTAAAAATCTTTCTATATGGTCAACTTTCCTAATCATTTCAGTTATTTTTGCTAGTGCCAACTCGTCGTGCTCAACGTCATTATGTTCAAATATTTGATTTAATGCGGCCGTGTGTTCATGTAGTGATTTGGTTTCCTTATTAATTACCGCTTGAGTATGCTTGATACGTTTGGACAGTAGTTCATAAGGAATATGAAATAATTGTTGATTTAATTTCAAATGGAAATCCACATCAGGCTCATTAAATATTGATTTCTCTGCCATGGCTTACCTACTTTTCTATAATTTATAATCATTTTCTCTGTTTTATGTATGAAATTGTAGATTTAACCACCCCCTTCTCTTCGCCTTTGCAAAAAGTGAATATCTCAAATTGCACTAGAGTTTCATTTGCAGCGATAAGTGGATAACAAAAAGCTGAAAAGAGAGAGAAAGAGAGAGTGCCAGGGAAATGGATAGACCAAGAACATTACGCACATATAGAGGACTCATAAGAGCCATTCTGAAATATGAAAGGCCAAGCAAGATAGTCAATTGGGGCAATCTACGAAAGGCAATGATAACAAAGTTGGAATATGCTAAGAAACAAAATCAGAGAGACTCGCATGAGAACATCAACAGACAGTTAGAGAAATGGAAAAAACTAGATCCGGTAAGCGACAGATCTTTGAATTTGTTTATTGCCGACTCTAAGTCATTACGTTCCATATTACAAAACGATATAAAGTGGGAGAAAAAGGTGGCCCAGGGACAAAACGTTGACGAGATATTCGAACACGCTTTGGACATCATCAAGTTCTTGGACAACCAAAGAGAATACGAGGAGCTGGTCGACAGATACAATCCTGGCAACAAGTTGACACAGGATGAGAAAGTGAAAAGAACTGCAAACGTGGTTGGGCTGGACGTTCCGACATAGTATCTAACTAATTTATAATATCAGAGTTTTGTAAATAAGTATATATATATATTTGATGTAAATATCTAGGAAATACACTTGTGTATACTTCTCGCTTTTCTTTTATTTTTTTTTGTCTACAAACTCTGTAAAACTTCTTGTCTTATTTGATAGGCATCCCAGAATGAAGTATAGGACCAGGTAAGGTGTTGGGCACCCTGCATAAACCCTGTGTATTTGTTAAATTGTTCACTTAGTTCCCCGTCTGTTCCCACGTGAGCTTTCAGCTTGACCAAGAATGAATCAGCTAGTTGGAAGATTTTTTGTATGGTTTGATTGAAGGCAGGTGTATTGAACTCCAAAATCAAATAGCCTTCGTCATTTCCCAAAGTCGTGAGGTTGGAGAATACCAGCTCGCTCCAAAATGCGTTCGAACAATCGTTGTTCATTGGGACAACCAAGTCATGCTGCTCAGAGATGTGTCTGTAAATGAGCTGATAAAGCGTTGTTGAAGCGGCACACGTGGCCAGGACCCAGGGATTTCCCTCGCCAAAGCCATATCCATCATATACGTCCTCAGGATACCGGCCCAGGGCAATACCCGTTGCATTTTTGGAGCTATCGTTGATGGGGTATATCGAACGCATGTGCAACATCAAATGGTGCAACGTGTTCAGGACGGCAGGGTCATTGATATCGAACGGAAGATGGGAAGCAGATGGCGCATCGTGGACGGTGTTCGCAGCTAATAAAGTGGATATGTCCAGTCCGGATCTCAATGTGTCGGCAATCATGGGTGTCCCAACAATATAATTGTACTTGCCGTTGATAAACCCATTCGCAGGGTCCACTAAAAACTTGGAGATGTCCCGGCGTGTCTGACGCAATTCTTCAACAAAGGGAGACGACCGTTCTGAGGCGTTAAAATACGACAGCGACTTGTCCACTGCAGACAGTTGTACCAGTAAAGTAAAGAAATGCATGCCATTGACTTCCTCCCATAGATCAAATCCGGAAGAATTCCAGTGGTCAATAATGAACCTCAGGTCCCAACGTACAATATCATCAAAGATATCTGCGGTGGACTGGAATGGGTACTTGGCCCCCAGATCAGTGCCAGATTGCTTGATGTAGTCGATGATTTTTAAGATGGCAATGCTTCGAAGAGCAGGCCCATCGTTTTGAGGACGACCCCAATCTTCCGTGAAAGCCGTGTTGTCGACGTTCCACTTAGGGTCTCCCAAAGCCACTGTATCGTTAGTGTAACCAATGCCAGCGCCCAATGTGTTGTTGCTTCTTTGCAAGTGGAATGAAACGTTCAGGTACTGCAATAACGTCTCTATTGCCGGGCCCGCAGAATGAGAGACAATACTGTTTATCGTCAACGCGCTGTCCCTTATCCATTGGTAGAAGTAGTCTGGATGCGTTTGCGATGGTGACGCAATCACGACCCCAGGCGAAATAGACGGATACACGGCGCTGGGCCCAATATTTTCAAATATTTTTTCGATGGAAACTTTTTTCTGTCCCTGGAGCCATTCCTCCAGCGCACTACTGTCCCAAGCGCCGTTTGAATCGTATACCACTGTCCCATTCATCAAGACTGCATCCCGCAGCTGCACTTGCGAAGAGCCGTTGTTTGAAAATACACCGCCGTAGCTTTGATCGAGAATGCCCTTGCCAAAGTCAAATTCGTATATAGTAATGTTCTCGAGCGCCCAAGCAAACCCGAATCCTACGCTGAGCATGCCGAGTAATTTGTTATAAAACATCTTTTGTCTTGCCATTTTGCTGCTGTTACTTATTTGAAATCTTGCTCTAGTCCACGATTATCACTATATTGTAAATGTACGATTTCTTGTGTAACAGAACAGATAACGGATCCAGAGCCAAGAGATGAGAAAAAATACGAAATGCGCAGGAGGAAACAGGGAACCGAAAAAGGACCCTTGCTTCTGTGCCTGAGTCCCCTAATTTGTGACTCCACACATGCAGGCAAGTTAAAAGCACCTTGTACGAGTGCTATGAATGGGTGTTACTCTGGCCCGATTTCCCTGACTTTCCTTATTCACCCTCACCCCTAATACCCGTTTCCGCGGATAATGTTCTATGCTTCGAAGCGCCCCCCTTGCGCTGGGCCTCGAACCGCATCCATTGAACAACAGCTTGGCCTTCCCTGTATTCTACCACATTCATTGCTATTGTCCCTCTCCCCTTCTCCTCTCTCTTCTTCTCCACTATACTGTGCTTTTCAGCCCATTCGGCGCGCGAAATCACAAGCTGTATATATACATTTACATATACATATATATATATATATGCATAAATGTATGTACATATATGAATGCCGGGCCGCGTGGCGTCTGTAGCTTGTGCGTGTACGTGTGTACACACTTCAACATATATATACATACATATATATATCTATTATTCGTGTACTAGTGTTTTAACTTGCTCGTTCTCGGTACGCATCCAGTTCTTCTCCCCACACAACGGCAAGCTCAAAATACCTTATCATAGACACCTTCTCCAACATGAAATATCCCGCTTTTAGCATTAACAGTGACACGGTACACTTAACGGACAACCCCCTGGACGACTATCAGCGTCTCTACCTCGTCAGCGTACTGGATAGGGACTCGCCGCCGGCCAGTTTCAGCGCCGGACTCAATATTAGAAAGGTTAACTATAAATCCTCCATTGCTGCGCAGTTCACACATCCAAACTTCATTATCAGTGCTCGGGACGCAGGGAACGGGGAAGAGGCGGCGGCGCAGAACGTTCTGAACTGCTTCGAGTACCAGTTTCCCAACCTACAAACAATTCAGAGCCTAGTCCACGAACAAACGTTGCTATCGCAGCTCGCTAGCTCCGCCACTCCTCACTCCGCCTTGCATCTGCACGATAAAAATATTCTGATGGGTAAGATCATACTACCTTCCCGGTCTAACAAAACACCAGTCTCAGCATCACCCACCAAGCAAGAAAAGAAGGCTCTGTCAACAGCATCGCGTGAAAATGCCACCTCCTCGCTGACAAAGAATCAGCAGTTCAAGTTGACCAAAATGGACCATAATCTGATCAATGACAAGCTCATCAACCCTAACAACTGCGTAATATGGTCGCATGACTCCGGCTATGTGTTCATGACGGGCATCTGGCGGCTGTATCAGGATGTTATGAAGGGGCTTATAAACTTGCCCAGAAGTGACAGCGTTTCCACTAGCCAACAGCAGTTCTTTTGCAAGGCTGAATTCGAGAAAATTCTATCTTTTTGCTTTTACAATCACAGTTCGTTCACTTCTGAGGAATCTTCAAGCGTACTGTTGTCGTCCTCCACCTCTTCGCCGCCAAAGAGACGGAAATCCACAGGGTCTACCTTCTTGGACGCCAATGCGTCTTCTTCATCTACTTCTTCAACGCAGGCAAACAATTACATCGATTTTCATTGGAACAACATCAAGCCCGAACTGCGGGACCTTATTTGCCAGTCTTACAAAGACTTCCTGATCAATGAACTTGGTCCTGACCAAATAGACTTGCCCAACTTAAATCCGGCAAATTTTACGAAAAGAATAAGAGGTGGTTACATCAAAATTCAGGGTACTTGGTTGCCGATGGAAATCTCAAGGTTGCTATGCCTGCGGTTTTGTTTTCCGATCAGATACTTTCTGGTGCCTATTTTTGGTCCAGATTTCCCCAAAGATTGCGAATCGTGGTATTTGGCTCATCAAAACGTTACATTTGCTAGTTCTACCACTGGTGCAGGTGCTGCTACTGCTGCTACTGCTGCTGCTAATACAAGTACCAATTTTACGTCTACTACAGTGGCAAGACCTAGGCAGAAGCCCAGACCCAGGCCAAGACAAAGATCTACTTCCATGTCCCATTCCAAAGCGCAGAAACTTGTTATTGAGGACGCCTTGCCCTCATTCGACTCATTTGTAGAAAACTTGGGCCTTTCCTCAAATGATAAGAACTTCATTAAAAAAAACAGCAAAAGGCAAAAGTCGTCCACATACACCTCTCCAACATCTTCTCCAATAGGGCCAAGAGATCCAACGGTGCAAATTTTGTCAAACCTAGCATCCTTCTACAACACCCACGGTCACCGGTATTCATATCCGGGAAATATCTATATACCACAGCAAAGATACTCTTTACCCCCACCAAACCAGCTCTCGTCGCCACAGCGGCAGCTAAACTATACTTACGACCACATTCACCCAGTTCCTTCTCAGTACCAGTCTCCAAGACACTACAACGTCCCCTCTTCACCAATCGCGCCTGCTCCTCCCACTTTCCCTCAACCTTATGGTGATGATCACTATCATTTTTTGAAATATGCTAGCGAAGTTTATAAGCAACAAAACCAACGACCAGCTCATAATACAAATACCAATATGGACACCTCTTTTTCGCCAAGGGCGAACAATTCACTGAACAATTTCAAATTTAAAACAAACTCAAAACAATAAAAATGTCATCTGTTACATTTTTGGTAATATTCTTTTATAATGGTTCTTTAATTTTTTTACATAATTTACATATTATTTCAAAGTTTTTCAAAAATATCCGTACTATATGTTTTTCCAGACAAAACATAAAAGATACAATAATCTTTTTGAAGAGAGAATTAGTACACTCATTACAAGGTGGAACTTGCCGAAGAAAAAAATTGCTTCCAATCGGATTTGAACCGATGATCTCCACATTACTAGTGTGGCGCCTTACCAACTTGGCCATAGAAGCTCGTACTTGTTGGTTCAGTACTCTTCATCAAGCTATACTATTTATCTAGGATGACGGTCACAGTGATTCCGACGGCCCTTTGCAACCAGCCCTCAGGCACTTCGTACTCGACTGCTTCTATAATCTGTAGGTGGCTTGCGCATATCCTGAATTATCGTAATTAAAGAACCAAGTTAGATGCTAAAGGTGGAAAAGTTCAAAAAATTGAAGCGATTCGAGGTCTATTATTGTTTAAAAAATTCTTTTCTGGAAGAAGTAGATATCGAGATGAAATATTCCTGCAGTATAACAACTATAATGAGCAATGGTTCAGCAAGCTTGTTGATGAACTGGGAAGAATTAACACCTGGTCACTGTTTTACCTCTTACACAACTAACCCTATCGCAGGTGACTATGGTTTGAATGCATCAGCAATAGACGGCCACACGGAAGAGTTAGTGGCGACCCACCCAGCGGGAACCTTGGAGAATGCAACGCAGTAGGTTCATAGCATTCGCAAATAATGGCATAGCCTCACATTTGCTGATGAAAATGGTACTATTCTGCCACAGTCCTGCTCTTTCTTTACAGAAAATGAAGAACATTAGAATGTTGTGATAAAAATTTAGGGTTACTTATTTCATGAAGGCAGTAATAATACGTATGAAAACATTAGTCAATAGACGATTGATTTTTATTCCAACAATAGTATATCTGAACAGCCGTACGCAAAAAAAGCTAATTTAATTGCTGACCATTATTCAGAGCAGCTGTTTTGCCAACGTTTGCTCAAGCTATTGTCCAAATCAAATAGAGAGATACGAGTAAGCTGTTCATCAATGCTATGACTTTTAAACACATTTGATTCTTACTGCGAAAATTCCACTAGACAATTAGGGCTAATATGTGACATGCATATGTGACATGCATGTGGTGCAATTGCTGTTAAACATGGGCCTGTAAGCGGGCCAGCACATCTTCAACGGCAACCTGCCTCGACGTTTGGATGGAATATACTGAACTCAATGTGATGACCTGAAGCCACAGTCAACTCCTAATTTTCGAAGTCATTGTAGCGAAAGTATTTCTTAGACGGGATACTGTTGTTTATGTTCATAAGGGTGCCTCGATAAAAACAGATTCAGCCATATCCAACCTATATGGAGTGATGAAGGAGTAAAAATCAAGTATGAAAGCTAAACCACGCAGCAGAATATCGTAGAACCCAGCAACTAACAGAAATAACTACATTTTCATAAAATCTGACCCAGATTATGGAATGAGGCTACAACTTTATTCAGTGTCTAAAAGAATAGTTTCGCACGGAGAGCTTTTCCGCCTTACATTCATTTTCGCTAGCATTCCCGTGTAAAGGAATATATTTGAAAGAGATACAAAGAAACTGTTGATGACTGCGTGTACTCTAAATGCAATACTAGCTCAAAAATGTGAATAGTCACCGGTTGGGCATAGTAAACGTCTGTTTAGTTTCATGAACCGTTTTGTAATTATTTGCCTTCTTTTTACTTATTATGTCATATGGTCGCTCCTGCCTATCTTCGAGATCGAGAACTCCAATCCAGTTGTGAGTTTACTCTTCCCCATTTCTAGCAATGTTGCAATTTTCCTGCCCATCTTCTTACTGTTGATCGGGTTTACTTTAACTGGTTCTGTTTTAGGTGTATTGCTTATACGCAGCGATAAAAAGAAAAAAGTTTAATCTAAGCCTTAAGAGGCTCGAGTCACTTCTTTCCTCGATGAGAAATCCCGGATTTCTCATCACGGTTTCCATACAAAAATCCATGGAAATATGCTTGGCAAACTCAGTGAAAAATTTGACAATATCATTTGGGTTTGCCTGAGAAACCAGAATAAAAATAGGCTTGACCAGCAGTGATATCAAGTTAGAAGGCATTGTTTTGAATTTTAGACAGTTTAGTTTCGCCTGCAAGCCGTCAAAAACGTTTAAACAATAGAAAAGATGCTCCGAAGAATATGATACTAACTATTTATACATATGTAACAGGAAGACAAGTGACAACAAAAACTATTTAAACTATTCAATCGCATGTTTCGGAGTTTCCCCACGCCCGTATCCTTTAGCTTCGTAATAATCCATTGGATAATATTTTTCGCTGAACATGACATCTTTCTTTAGTAAGACACTAGCCTCATATGGTGTTAATAGTGGTTTATTGAAGGCATAACCCCAATCGATGGACAGTCTAGGACATGCGACCTGAACAAAAACATCAATTTGATCGAACATTGCGAGCTTTTGGGGAAAAACTTCACTTAGAATAATTTTCACCACGGTTTTACCTGCTGCGATCAGGTTTTTTTCCAAGTTTTTTACAGTGTTTAAATTACCTTGTCTACCTAATGCACCTAAGATCAGACCAAAAACTTTACCCTTCCGAGCGACTTCAATGGCCTCTGCTCTAACTTCCACGAGTTGCTTTTGATCGTATCCTTCTCTAGTGAACTTTCTGTTGTATGGGTCATACTTGAATGCAGGAATTTCCGGATTATGTATCATTGCAGACTCCAAATGAAATCTACCATCACCGATGAATACCATGGCATCGTATTGTTCTTTATCTAATCTTTCAGAAGTACACCCCAATACTTCACCCCTCGATAGAGGCTTGATTTGTGGTGGAATAATATACAGCATGTGTTCTTCATCGTTAAGCAGTTTATCTCTGACGCTGTGTACCGCAGGATTAAACTGAATGGTACCAAATGTAGCGATTCTAGATCCCTTAGGAAAATTCTTCTGCAGCGTTTTGATAATATGATCTTCTTGAATATTTATAGTAACAAAGACATATAGTACTTTAATCTTTGTAATGTCAATAGGAACTAAACACGAATGAGCGTAATGCACAATAAAATCGCAATCCAATGCCCTAGCAGTAAAATCATCAATACAGCATGCACCATAAGACACATCCCCCATTACTAGAGTTTCAACACCACAGAACTGTTCCAAAATGTCACTTATAATCAATGAGTAAATCAGCAAACCTTCAGGCATCTGTAGGGCTATTCTTTTAGCATTATATTTCCTGATATTCCACACAGTTTTGTGGATTTCAAAGTTGTAGTTAGAGGGCAATAATTTGATGGCTTCATTCAACTCTTTGTCATTCAATATATCTTCTGGCACATGATTAACACTCCTACCTAGGGCGATTCTACTCTTTTGCTTGTGGATTATTTCGTTGCCATTTTCAGCCACTGTAGTTAATTTGTCATTATTACTGTTGCCAGATTTTCTCCCAATAAATCTTCTTCTTGGTTGTTTTTTAGATTCTGTAGAGCCACTCATTACGAAAAAGAAATGCTTCAAGCTATCCGATTATCCTTAAAATTCGCAGCAGATAGTTCATGAGATTTCACTTATTTTATTTGATTGTTATTACTACTACATGTTTTTTTTTCATCACCATCGCATCGCAAAAATCAGCTGAAAAATTTTGAATACTAAATATTCAGTGTCAAGTGCTCAGAGTAATATTAAGATTCACAAAAGAAGAATACTTACTATAATCTACCATCACTTCTGAACTATAATGATAACACCAAGATTCTCTATAACACAGGATGAGGAATTTATATTTCTCAAAATATTCATAAGTAATATTAGGTTCAGTGCAGTGGGTTTAGAGATAATCATCCAAGAAAATATGATCATTTTTCACTTATCCCCTTACTATTTAAGATTAAGATTTCCTCACGAATTAATCGATGATGAGAGGTCTACCGCTCAATACGATTCCAAAGATGAATGCATCAATGTAAAAGTAGCCAAACTGAATAAAAATGAATATTTCGAAGATTTGGACCTACCGACAAAGTTGTTGGCTAGGCAAGGCGATCTTGCAGGTGCCGATGCATTAACAGAAAATACTGATGCGAAAAAAACCCAAAAGCCCCTTATTCAAGAGGTCGAAACTGATGGCGTGTCGAATAATATTAAAGATGATGTGAAGACTATTGGTCAAATGGGAGAGGGGTTTAATTGGGAGATAGAGCAAAAGATGGATTCCAGCACCAATAATGGAATATTGAAGACAAAATATGGGTTTGATAACTTATATGATACAGTTATATCAGTGTCGACAAGCAACGGGAACGATATCAATGAATTAGACGATCCTGAACACACTGACGCGAACGATAGAGTTATTGAAAGGTTAAGAAAAGAAAATTTGAAGTTTGATCCTGAGTACTATGTTTCCGAGTATATGACACATAAATACGGTAACGAGGAAGACTTGGAAATTAACGGCATTAAAGAACTACTGAAGTTTACACCTTCGATCGTAAAGCAATACCTGCAATGGTACAAAGACAGTACGAACCCAAATCTGGTCATGCCAATTGAGTTTACTGACGAGGAACAAAAACAGATGCAGGACAATTTACCCAAGAAGTCTTATCTCGTGGAAGATATAAAACCACTTTATGTCACTATACTCAGCGTTCTTTTCAGTTATGTGTTTGAACAGATCGAAAACGAAGGTACTCATACCACAGAGAGTGCTTGGACCATGGGAAAATTGTGCCCTCAAATATCATTCTTAGACCAACAATTAAAACAGGTGAACGAACTGCAAGACGGTATGAAAGAAATATCAAAGGTTAATAAAGACAGCTCTCTCATCAAGATTGCAATCATTACAGGTATCAGGAGAGCCCTGAGTTATCCACTACATAGAAACTATGACCTAGCAATGAAAGCGTGGACATTCGTATATTATATTCTACGAGGTGGTAAGAGACTAGTCATAAGGGCGCTTTTGGACATTCATGAAACATTTCGTTTCCATGATGTTTACTACGTCTACGACAAAGTTCTCTTGGATGATCTGACTGCGTGGTTCATTTCTCAGGGTAGTGAGAACGTCATAAGAAGTCTGGCCTTGGAAATGAGAAAAGAGCAAGAGTCACTTTCCAAGCAGGATATTGAATTTGAATGTATTGCATCGTTCAACGAACAAACTGGCGAACCTGAGTGGGAGACACTAAATATAAGAGAGATGGAAATTTTGGCAGAGTCTGAATACCGAGAGCAGCAGCAGAACCCACAATGAAGATCATTTGAATGTTTAGCGTAGATTACTGCATTAGATAGAGTATATATTGATTAACGTTCCTGCAGGGGCCTAAAATTGGGTTACCCTTCTCTTCCCGCGGCTTTTCCCCTCATGGCATTACGTATTCCATCGAAGAAGGGAGAAGGCTTTCAAGCCTTGAAGAGTGACAGCGATCCAAGCTGGGGGGGGGAAAAACAACGAGGACATCTGTTGAGCCCTTGAATTGGTACAACCTATTAGAGTGTTCTTATATCTGCATTTGGTCATCTTCTTTTGAAGCTTTTTAAAGAAAAAAAGTAGTTAACAATAAAAGAATACAACATTAAAAGAAAAAAAAATGTCGAAAAACAACACAATGACCTCTGCGGTCTCTGATATGCTGTCACAGCAACAGCTAAATCTTCAGCACCTGCATAACTTGCAGCAGCATACGAGAAGTATGACTTCAGCAGATCATGCCAACGTTTTACAACAACAGCAACAACAACAACAACAACAACAGCAGCAGCAGCAGCAACAGCAGCAGAGCGCAAGCTTTCAAAATGGCAGTTTGACATCCGATATAAACCAACAAAGCTATTTGAATGGACAACCAGTTCCTTCCACTAGTAATTCAACGTTTCAAAACAATAGGACGCTGACGATGAATTCTGGAGGGTTGCAAGGTATCATAAGCAATGGTTCTCCTAATATCGACTCGAACACCAATGTAACCATTGCTGTCCCAGATCCCAATAATAACAACGGGAAACAGCTCCAAGGGAAAAACTCTTTAACCAACACTTCAATACTGTCGAGGGCTAGGTCTTCCTTACAACGTCAAAGACTTGCTCAGCAACAGCAACAACAACAAGATCCTAGATCTCCATTAGTAATACTGGTCCCTACAGCTGCGCAACCAACAGATATTCTTGCAGCGAGGTTTTCAGCTTGGAGAAATGTCATCAAGTCGGTGATCGTTTACTTAACAGAAATCGCTTCTATTCAGGATGAAATTGTTAGACAGCAACTAAGATTATCACATGCTGTACAATTCCCATTCTTTTCGATCGAGAATCAATACCAACCAAGCTCGCAGGAGGATAAATCAGTACAAAAGTTTTTTTTGCCATTGGGTAATGGCTCGATACAGGACTTACCAACAATTTTGAACCAGTATCATGAATCCCTAGCATCCAGCGCGTCTAAGGCATCAAGGGAATTGACCAATGATGTTATTCCTCGTTTGGAAGACTTGAGGAGAGATCTAATAGTCAAGATAAAGGAAATAAAATCACTGCAGTCGGATTTCAAAAATTCTTGTTCCAAAGAGTTACAACAAACAAAACAGGCCATGAAGCAATTTCAGGAGTCTTTAAAGGATGCGCGCTATTCAGTGCCAAAACAAGATCCATTCTTAACCAAGCTGGCGCTTGATAGACAAATTAAAAAGCAACTTCAGGAGGAAAACTTTCTGCATGAAGCTTTTGATAATTTAGAGACTTCAGGCGCTGAATTAGAAAAAATTGTAGTTATGGAAATTCAAAACTCTTTAACAATATATGCCAGATTACTGGGACAAGAAGCACAATTGGTTTTCGATATATTGATATCCAAATTAGATTCTGGATTTTTCAACGTTGACCCACAATTTGAATGGGATAACTTCATTTCAAGGGATCCCAACTTTTTATTGCCTAATCTACCGATGAGGACATTCAAAGAAATCGTTTACAAATACCAATTCGATCCTTTGACTTATGAAATCAAATCAGGGTTTTTAGAAAGAAGATCAAAATTTCTAAAATCCTATTCAAAAGGGTATTATGTGCTGACACCGAACTTTTTACATGAATTCAAGACCGCGGACAGAAAAAAAGATTTAGTACCAGTGATGTCGTTAGCATTAAGTGAATGTACTGTGACGGAACATTCCCGGAAAAACAGTACATCATCACCAAATTCGACTGGTTCGGATGCTAAGTTTGTGTTGCATGCTAAGCAAAACGGCATAATTCGTCGTGGTCACAATTGGGTTTTTAAAGCCGATTCTTATGAATCAATGATGTCTTGGTTTGATAATTTGAAGATCTTAACATCTACTTCGAATATACAAGACAAGTATAAATTCATAACACAAAAATTAAACTTGAATTCAGATGGGAAACCCAAGCTAACCAATAACCATACCAGCATTAATAAGTATCAGCTGAGTAATGCCAATAGCACAATGGTAGAAAATGATGAAAACGATGATATAAATAGTAATTATGTGGGGTCCACGGTAACACCAAAATTGGACAATCAAACAAATACGAATACATCCATGTCTTCATTACCTGATACTAATGATTCTGAATTACAAGATCAAGTTCCCAATATTTATATTCAAACTCCAATAAACGATTTCAAATCATAAATACAAGTATAGTAAACTAGAATGTTTTTATTTCCTTCCATCCATATGTTATATTAATATGTTTCCGTATTTTTGTTTTTGTGTCCCATGCATGGAAGAATACAACCTACAAGCAGACTTATATAAATATACAATACTACCTATCCCTCAACTCCATCACTAATTCTAACAGCGGACCAAAATCAGCCGGTCTTAGTAGTTCGAACTCTTGTGCAAAAAGACAAAAATGTCTAAAACTTGTGTTTAGTACGGTTTGTAAATTTAGTTCAAGAATTTCATTAAAATGATGACAGTAAATATGCGCATAAACTCTGAATAATCGCCTTAGAATTGGTTGAATTACTCGTTGGATGAATCCCTCCGGGAAGGTACCGGTGACTTTGGAAGGAAAAAGAGATTCGTCATCAAATTGGTCTTGACACCACCTCATCAAACATTCCACATACTTAGGGGCACTTACCGAAACGGGGGGCTGACCCTTTTGAAATGCCCAAAGATATTCATATTCGTTCGTCGCTATCATCCTCGGGCATGTTTGTGGGGAGCAAAATTCTGTGATGGACCCGTATAACATATTAATCTGATTGTAAAAATCCACGCAATGAACCGCTAGCCATTCATTCTCATCCTCACCACGCGGTAACTTCACAGCTTGGTTAAGGACTCCCTCAGACCCCAGTGTCATCTCCACAATTTGCTTGATGTCTTGATGTGTTGTAACTGTCGTACCTGCTTGCGGTTGTAGAAACGGCTTCTGATGCGATGGTGTATAGTTAAAGTCCGTTACATTTTGTAATTGTTCAGGCGGAGGGGCGTGCCTCTTTGGCGTAGTGAGGACGGGAGACATCCTTCCATGGTCGCTTTCATTATATCCGTTTACTGGATTGTTTGTAAAATCTGCTCTATTGTTAATAGTATTGGCATTATTATTGCCGTTAATAGTATTGTTATGGGGAGTTGCCTTAGTAGGCGATACAGAGCCTGCATTATTAGCTGCATTGGCAGTATTCCACTTGAAACCTCTAGTAGATCTTATTGTTTGGCCGGGACTTATATGACTGCTTTCAAAAGGTAACTCATACCCAGTTTGTTAATAAAAGATGAACAATAATACTTGAAGTAGAAAAGAAAATAGCAACATACAAATTTTGTAGAAAAGACATGGAAATTGAAGTCCTTATTGAATTAGGAAAATTTTGTTGAAGATACTAACAAAAAAACCGGTTTTCTCTCGAATAAACTAAAAAAATATCTATACAGCTCAAACGGGCTGAGCTAAGGCTCTTTTAGATCAGTAATGTTACCAAAGCTATAATTGTAATTCTTCTAACGTTTTGATATTTCCATTTTGGGAAGTAGTATTACCCTTCTTTTGATCGAACGTATTTGTCATATTATACGAATGGGATACCCGACCGATAATAATAATCACGTTTATATCACGTGATCATCTCTGAATACCAAAATCACAACATACGGAAATTAGGGGACATAAGATTTTTTGAGGAGAGATTTCTTTTCCTATTTATTTTTAATCGCGCCATTACTGACAATAGCAAATTAATTTATAGTGGAGTACATGGACTATTTATTATAGATTTTGTTGGCATATTCTTTTTTTAACAATAAAAGGTATACATATATATATATAGACAAACTCAAGTATTCAGTTACGGGTAAATCAAGTGAAATAAATTTCGCCTTTTAGTATCTATTTGTGTACTTTTGTGCCATAAGCTAAAAGAGTAAAAATAATAACAAGAGGCGTAGAAGAAGGGTTTATTCAAGGGAACAAAGGCAAGAGGAATAAAAGCTCATGTTCAAACCAGTAGACTTCTCTGAAACATCTCCTGTGCCGCCTGATATTGATCTTGCTCCTACACAATCTCCACACCATGTGGCACCTAGTCAAGACTCCAGTTATGATCTTTTATCCCGGAGTTCCGATGATAAAATTGATGCTGAAAAGGGTCCGCATGATGAATTATCTAAGCACTTACCACTTTTTCAGAAAAGACCTTTGAGCGATACTCCTATATCGAGCAATTGGAACTCTCCTGGAATCACTGAAGAAAATACACCTTCTGACTCTCCTGAAAATAGCGCTACTAATTTGAAATCGCTACATCGATTGCATATTAACGACGAAACGCAACTAAAAAATGCTAAAATTCCCACAAACGATACTACTGACTACATGCCTCCTTCAGATGGAGCAAATGAGGTAACTCGGATTGATTTGAAAGACATTAAATCACCTACGAGACACCATAAAAGAAGACCTACCACCATCGATGTTCCTGGTTTAACAAAGTCTAAAACATCTCCAGATGGTCTCATATCAAAGGAAGATAGTGGATCAAAGTTAGTGATTGTCATGGTCGGACTGCCAGCTACGGGAAAGTCATTTATTACAAATAAATTATCCAGATTTTTAAATTATTCTTTATACTATTGTAAAGTGTTTAATGTCGGTAACACTAGAAGGAAGTTTGCTAAGGAGCATGGCCTAAAGGACCAGGATTCAAAGTTTTTCGACCCGAAAAACGCCGACTCTACTAGGTTGAGAGACAAATGGGCCATGGATACTCTGGATGAATTGCTAGATTATTTATTAGAAGGTTCAGGATCTGTGGGAATTTTTGATGCTACAAATACCTCTCGTGAAAGAAGAAAAAACGTTCTGGCTAGAATCAGAAAGAGAAGTCCTCATTTGAAGGTTTTATTTTTAGAATCTGTTTGTTCGGATCATGCACTGGTACAGAAAAATATTAGACTCAAATTATTTGGTCCAGATTACAAAGGTAAAGATCCTGAAAGCTCTTTAAAAGATTTTAAAAGTCGCCTGGCAAACTACTTGAAAGCCTATGAACCAATTGAGGATGACGAAAATTTGCAGTACATCAAAATGATAGATGTGGGAAAGAAAGTCATCGCATACAATATTCAAGGGTTTTTAGCTTCGCAGACGGTATATTATTTGTTAAATTTCAATTTGGCTGACAGACAAATTTGGATAACGAGAAGTGGCGAGAGCGAAGATAATGTTAGTGGCCGTATAGGCGGAAATTCCCATTTGACTCCTCGTGGTCTAAGATTTGCTAAAAGTCTACCAAAATTCATTGCCAGACAGAGAGAAATATTTTATCAAAATCTCATGCAACAAAAAAAGAATAATGAAAATACAGATGGGAACATTTATAATGACTTTTTCGTTTGGACCAGCATGCGTGCTAGGACTATAGAGACTGCTCAATATTTCAACGAAGATGATTATCCTATCAAACAAATGAAAATGTTAGATGAGTTAAGTGCAGGTGATTATGATGGTATGACATATCCAGAAATTAAAAACAACTTTCCTGAAGAATTCGAAAAAAGACAGAAAGATAAGTTGAGATACAGATACCCTGGTATTGGCGGTGAATCGTATATGGACGTTATTAATAGACTCAGACCTGTTATCACAGAACTAGAAAGAATCGAGGATAACGTTCTTATTATTACACACCGGGTGGTGGCAAGAGCCTTATTGGGTTATTTTATGAACTTGAGTATGGATATTATTGCCAATTTGGATGTCCCATTACATTGTGTATATTGCCTAGAACCAAAACCATATGGAATCACTTGGTCATTATGGGAGTATGATGAAGCATCGGATTCATTTTCTAAGGTCCCACAAACGGACTTGAATACCACCAGAGTAAAGGAGGTTGGCCTTGTTTATAATGAAAGAAGATATTCTGTTATACCAACAGCTCCGCCAAGTGCAAGAAGCAGCTTTGCAAGTGACTTTTTGTCAAGAAAAAGATCTAATCCTACTTCTGCATCTTCATCCCAGAGTGAATTATCAGAACAACCCAAGAATAGCGTTAGTGCTCAAACTGGCAGCAATAATACCACTCTCATTGGGAGCAACTTTAACATCAAGAATGAAAATGGTGATTCGAGAATACCATTATCTGCACCACTTATGGCCACTAATACTTCTAATAACATCTTAGATGGTGGAGGTACCTCAATTTCGATACATCGTCCCAGGGTTGTTCCAAATCAAAACAACGTGAATCCTCTTTTGGCTAACAACAATAAAGCGGCTTCTAATGTACCTAATGTAAAGAAGTCAGCGGCTACACCAAGGCAAATTTTTGAAATAGATAAAGTGGACGAAAAGTTATCCATGTTGAAAAATAAAAGTTTTCTATTACATGGAAAGGATTATCCTAATAATGCTGATAATAATGACAACGAAGATATAAGGGCAAAAACCATGAATCGCAGCCAAAGTCACGTTTAAAATAATATGAAAAAAAAAAAAAAAAAAAAAATCAGAAATATTTTATGAATTATTCAAATAGACTAATGAAGTGATAAAACCAACCTTTTTTTTTCTTCTTTAAGGTATATTGTTCGACGCAATCATGAAGTGTTGCGGTTTTTTGTTTATATTTTTCTATAACTGTTTTCCTTTTTCCCAAAGAATTATGCAAATGAAGAATATCTACGTATATATGGAAAATAATTTAATAGATATATTTTGATATGACTAAGTTATGAAATAGAAAAAAATAAGAAAAAAAAAACCTTGACTAATTACTATAAAGCTCCGTAAATAATTCCGAAGGCGTCGACCCATTGACCGACTCTGCCAGTCACACCTAGGATATATTGGCCATTAGGTGGCTGCAATTCAGCGAACCCACCTCCGTCTTTGTTACCAAACATGTCGGTCATTCTCCCATGACTCGTTATAATTTGGATAGCATCAACCCAAGCTCCGCACCTCAGATTAAACCCAATGATTATTTCACCCGGTTCTAGTGTAGCATCCGTAAAATTTTGTGTTTCATGTCCAAAGAGTACACTTTTTAGATTTTCTTCGTTTATTGAAGCATGATTTTTGATACTATGTGTAATTTTTGAGAAATAATTTCTTGGTGGTACAGAGGGCTTGGATGCGGGAGCATCCTTTGTTCCAGTTGGTTTTTCCTTGTAATAAAACCTCACACCATCTAATGCATAGCCATGGTATATTCTCACAGCAGTGACTAATCTAACATCAAAAGCGACGACGCCGACAGCATTACCACCGTCGCTGCGACCATAAAGTGGTGATTTGATACCTTGAACATTTTTAGAAAACCCATATTTCGACATGTCTAATGGCTGAACATCTAACAAAGATGGGAACTTGTCGAACTCGGTTTCCGGTGCATTAACAGAAAGAATTTTCAATTTGAAGGTATTGCCAAACTTGGCGAGTTCATTCTTGGGCAACCTGGCACGTAAATCATCTAATGTTACTATAACTTCCCGTTGAGGCCCCTGTCCACCTAGGGAAACCGGCAAGTATTCAATATGGCCCCTGGCCAAATCATCACATATAATTTCAATCAAATAGATTCCTGTGGGCGATAATATGCGGCAACTGCCGTTACCCAAAGGATATACAGAGTGTTTTATATTGGGGTATCCGCCCAATTTTGTAGGTCTCATGAACGATGGATCGTAATAATCCTGTGGTAAAGTGAAAGAGGGGTGGTACAAAAATCTTACCGTATCGAGACGGTTCCAGGTACATTCTTCCTTGGGGAAGATGGGAGGACTAGCACCAGTTGAATTAGTTCTTACAGAATAAGCCTCTTTAGTCAAGAAAGACCTATTCAAAGTGGTATAGCCTCTTAGCATAACACCGCTTTCCTGATGAGGACAACCCAGTAAGTGACCAATCTCATGCATAAATGCTCCCAACGTGATAGTCAAACATTCCCAGTAAGTACCACACTCATTACAGTCGTTGGCGACTTCACTGGTGGAGGATCTTGTCTCATCAGTAAAATAAGGCACCAATTGCTCGAGACAAGTAGGCCATGAGTAAAGCCCGTGCGACCCAAAAATGGCGAGCTTAATGCTGTCGTCACCCCCACCCAATGCGGCGTGGCCTCTAATCAACTTACCATCCCAGTGGGTGTCTAGAAACATACAAGCTGCCTGAACAGGCTTTTCGTTATTGGTGAAGGGTCCGCCGTAACTTTTAAGGGCGTCCATGGCTATCCCAAAAAGGGCGCCGGTGTTTTTCCCTTTGGAATTCTGTTGAGCTATGTCAGGGTCCTGGATTTCCTTCACCGTCTTTTCCGAACGAACTACATGTATTTTGATGGTGTTTCTCATAGCAGGCCGTTCGAACAGCGTGTCCCAGGTAAATTCTTCAACAAAGGGAAACGTCCTATTTCCCATACTGTTTCTCAGCATTTGCTCGTTCGTGTACGCTTGCATGAGTCTGGCCCCAAGTCTTAGCTTCTTGATTGCCAATTCGAGGCCATTCCCGCCCTCTCTGTCCTTCTGTTCTCGAGGAGAGTCAAACTGTAAAGGCGAATCCTTGGCCAAGATCAGACACAGGTGTACGGGAGGGTTCTGCGTCAGTGGTGTGTAGTAACATACGATTGTCCTAGCGGTGTTAGTGTCTGTAACAAAGGTCAACTTGTTCTCACCAGGAGTCAATATCACAGTGGCCTTGAAGAACTGATTATGTATGGGGTAAGTAATTGGAGGCAATTGTGGATGCTGCACTTGAACGGTCTTCGCACCATTTTGCTTATTGCATTTTCCGTGCACGATAAGACAAGGAGAAACGATTTGCTCGTTCTCTCTCAGGTTGAATAGATCAATATCCTTCGAGCCTACCATTTATTTCTTTCTCTTCGAACTACTACTTCCTTTTTTTTTTTTTACTGTATACGATCTAATAATAAGAAGAAAGAAGAACTCCTTTTAAATTTCCTTTTTCTCTCTATTTTCCGGCGACCGCTACTCTTAAACGTCCAAACCAAAAAAAGATCGAGAGAATTGACTGCGCCAAGACACATGAACTTCTGAAACCTAAGAAAGCCTGACTGTTCCTAAGGTGATCTATATTTATATACAACATCATGCTCTTAAAAGAATAGGTTACGTAATTAATTGATGGAAAATTTCAGCAAATTTCCGCCTAGAATGCCGGGTAACAAAAAAGTAATTAGTGCTATGTTTGGGTGATAGAATCGTGTCACAAATATACATAGCACTGACAAGTGTGCATTTTGCACTAACCACTGCTATAAGTTTTTCAGCTTAATGCAGTCTATTCAGGCACTATCTGGGCTTGAAAAACAGTCTTGGACATGGCCACTGGAGCAGATTTGTTAACGCTTAGCTGTTCTCTTTTTTTTTTTCTTGTTTTTTCCATTTACGGCAGAAGAAAATGAAAACTGGAAGAACGAAAACGAAGAAAAACAAAACTATGTAAGGAGGATGGTACATCAGGAAACAGGCCAAAAATAGCACTACAAAAAGGTTTTATCTGGCACTCAGGTCCATTTTTGCCGCATTGAAACAGACATAAATATATAAGTCTGAGACCATCTACAAAATGTCTCATCACAAGAAACGTGTTTACCCACAAGCTCAGCTCCAGTATGGACAAAATGCCACCCCTCTACAACAGCCAGCACAATTCATGCCTCCGCAGGATCCTGCTGCAGCTGGAATGAGCTATGGTCAGATGGGAATGCCGCCACAGGGTGCAGTCCCTTCCATGGGGCAGCAACAATTCCTAACCCCTGCTCAAGAACAGTTACACCAGCAAATTGATCAGGCCACCACTTCCATGAACGATATGCATCTGCACAACGTACCGCTAGTCGATCCTAACGCTTATATGCAGCCACAGGTTCCCGTGCAAATGGGCACACCTTTGCAGCAACAGCAACAACCAATGGCAGCGCCTGCGTATGGCCAACCTAGCGCCGCAATGGGCCAAAACATGAGGCCCATGAACCAGTTGTATCCAATCGATCTGTTGACGGAATTGCCTCCTCCAATTACCGATCTGACCTTGCCTCCCCCACCGTTGGTTATTCCTCCAGAAAGGATGTTAGTTCCTTCTGAATTGTCCAATGCGTCTCCAGATTATATCAGGTCGACCTTGAACGCCGTTCCTAAGAACAGCTCCCTGCTGAAGAAGTCTAAACTTCCATTTGGGCTTGTTATCAGACCATACCAACACTTGTACGACGATATCGACCCGCCTCCATTGAATGAAGATGGACTTATTGTCCGTTGTCGTCGTTGTCGTTCTTACATGAACCCTTTTGTCACTTTTATCGAGCAAGGCAGAAGATGGAGATGTAACTTTTGTCGTCTGGCCAATGACGTTCCTATGCAAATGGACCAGAGCGATCCAAACGACCCAAAGAGTAGATACGACAGAAATGAAATCAAATGTGCTGTGATGGAATATATGGCCCCAAAGGAATATACTCTAAGACAACCACCTCCAGCCACTTACTGTTTCCTGATCGATGTCTCCCAGTCCTCTATCAAGAGTGGGTTACTGGCCACTACCATCAACACCCTTTTGCAAAATCTTGATTCCATTCCAAACCATGATGAAAGAACCAGAATTTCCATCTTATGTGTAGACAACGCCATTCACTACTTTAAAATCCCATTGGATTCTGAAAACAATGAAGAGTCCGCCGATCAAATCAACATGATGGATATTGCCGACCTGGAAGAGCCTTTCTTGCCCAGACCAAACTCTATGGTTGTGTCCTTAAAGGCCTGCAGACAAAACATTGAAACTTTATTGACCAAGATTCCTCAAATCTTCCAATCTAATTTAATCACAAATTTCGCACTGGGCCCCGCTTTGAAATCCGCTTATCATTTAATTGGTGGCGTTGGTGGTAAAATAATTGTTGTGTCAGGTACTTTGCCCAACTTAGGCATAGGAAAATTACAAAGGAGAAATGAAAGTGGTGTTGTTAATACATCCAAGGAAACTGCACAACTACTTTCCTGTCAAGACTCATTTTATAAGAATTTCACCATCGATTGTTCTAAAGTACAGATTACTGTCGATTTATTTTTGGCTTCTGAAGATTATATGGACGTTGCATCACTATCGAATTTGAGTCGTTTCACTGCTGGTCAAACGCATTTCTATCCTGGTTTTTCAGGCAAGAACCCAAATGATATTGTCAAATTTTCCACTGAGTTTGCCAAGCACATTTCCATGGATTTCTGTATGGAAACCGTAATGAGAGCCCGTGGTTCCACAGGTTTGAGAATGAGTAGATTCTATGGTCACTTCTTCAATAGATCATCTGATTTATGTGCATTTTCCACCATGCCAAGAGATCAATCATACTTATTCGAAGTTAACGTTGATGAATCCATTATGGCTGACTATTGTTATGTTCAAGTAGCGGTACTTTTATCTCTGAATAATAGTCAACGTAGAATAAGAATTATAACATTGGCTATGCCAACCACGGAATCGTTGGCAGAAGTCTACGCATCTGCTGACCAATTAGCTATAGCGTCGTTTTACAACTCGAAGGCGGTGGAGAAAGCATTGAATTCCAGTTTGGACGATGCAAGAGTATTGATCAACAAATCCGTGCAAGATATCTTAGCCACGTACAAGAAGGAAATAGTGGTGTCCAACACTGCAGGGGGGGCCCCATTGAGGTTATGTGCCAATTTGAGAATGTTCCCATTGTTAATGCATTCTTTAACTAAGCATATGGCATTTAGATCTGGTATTGTCCCAAGTGACCATCGCGCCTCGGCCTTGAACAACTTAGAATCATTACCTTTGAAATATCTAATCAAAAACATCTACCCTGATGTTTATTCGCTGCATGATATGGCTGATGAGGCTGGGTTACCAGTGCAAACTGAAGATGGTGAAGCTACTGGCACAATTGTTTTGCCTCAACCCATCAATGCTACCTCTTCGTTGTTTGAAAGATACGGTCTATACTTGATAGATAATGGTAACGAATTGTTTTTGTGGATGGGTGGTGACGCTGTACCAGCGCTAGTATTCGATGTGTTTGGAACACAGGATATCTTTGACATTCCAATTGGCAAACAGGAAATACCTGTTGTTGAAAATTCTGAATTCAATCAAAGAGTAAGAAACATTATCAACCAATTGAGAAACCATGATGATGTCATCACTTACCAATCATTGTATATTGTTAGGGGTGCCTCTTTGAGCGAGCCCGTTAACCATGCATCTGCTAGGGAAGTTGCAACGCTAAGACTATGGGCTTCTAGCACCTTAGTGGAGGATAAGATTTTGAATAACGAAAGTTACAGAGAATTCTTACAAATCATGAAAGCCAGAATTAGCAAATAAGGCTAAAAGGGAATCAATGATAAAAAGAAACTGTATATTTTTGTTGGTTGCATTTTTGCTTTCCAATTATATTATGTATATTGAACAGTTACTTTAATTTTTACTTCTATATTTCTTTTCTATTTTCATCCATGTTATAAATAAAAGATACAGTAAAAGACTTATGGATTAACTTAAGGAAATGAAGTTGAAACAAATTATACTAACTATCGGATAGCTTTATTTGTTTCAATGCATATAATCGACCTTTTTAAGCCAGAGTTAACTTTAAACCTTTCAGAATGAATTGGTAGATGTTCGGAGTTTATTTTGTCGTCCAAATAAGCTTCAAATTCAGTGATGCTACCACCGACTCCAAAATAAATATCCTTTGCGGCTACGTAAGTTTTGACATCGGTTTGTGGTAAATTGTGTATGTCAAGTATTGTTTCCGCTATAACGGGCAAATTGTCAGGTTGATAAATTGTTTCTGAGGATAATGAAAGGACTTTTTGGCTACCTGAGAGTACTTCATGGATCAAATTACTAAATTTACGTCCCCACGATCCTGATATAAGAGTGACGCTGATATTCCTGCTTTGTACATCGTCGTAAAAGGCAGCTAACAGCTTTGAGGTAAGAAGCAGTTCCTCATTATTTATTGGAATATCTTCACATTCGTCTTTCTGTAAGGCGTACCATTGTTCCTTTGTCAAAACCGTTTTAGCCCATGTTATAACCAAATTCGGTATGGTAACTAATCTTAATACACTGGCATTATAGTCAGTCAAAACAAACTTTAAACCTTTACTTCTATCATTCCGTAGAAGAGCAGATCTGAAAAGAAACTCTGAGGGTAGTGCCGTACCACAGCCTATTTCGACAACCGCGTCGATATCGTTGCTTATTCTATCAACGTTCTCTGACAACAAATCAACTAAATCATAAGAGCACTCCCATGATTTCAACCCACCTTCATAGATGTTCTTTCTCAAATCTTCAGAAGTATCACCTAGTAAAATGTCCAGTTCCGTGGAGTTGTTGTTGGATTGGGCATCTGTCTCTAACATTAGCTGATGTTTGACATCGAATAGTTCCCTCTTGATCAATGGTTTTCTATATATCGGAGATTGGAACTCTTCAAATGTCAATCTAACATCCTTAAGACTTTCCAATATTGTTCCTAGGTCTTCCACATTTGGCTGCACAACTCCAGCTTGCGACAAGAAATCCGAATCTAATGGATTGATGTAAGCAGTGGTATTTTCGTTTTCTTTGCTGCTTTCAACGAATGTTTCAGGTTGAGCAACAAGCTCATCATCATCAAAGTCATTGGAAGTAAAGCCGAAGGAAAATGACATATTTTAGCTACACAATACTTCGGTTCTGACTGTCCTTTTCCTCCCCATAGAATCGATGACTTGAACATTTTTATTTTTTAGATTGGACTTTTTTTTTTCCAATTTTCCATGATTATTTTTTTTCTTCTTCGAAGTAACAATGAATGATATTTGCAGAAGAAGGTACAAGGAACTAAGTAATCAACCTACTGAACTAAGACCAAATGCGTATATATGAAAACAATCTACTTATACCCCAAACACGGAATATATGAAACAATTTTATTTTCCTCGTCTACTTATTTAGATTGAACTTGAGAATAACCTCCCCAAGGATTGGCATTTTTTGACTTCAGATACTCGTCTGATTTCAACTGCCATTCCCTGTTCATAGTCTTTGGAGTTTCAGGGTTGGCTAATAGTCTCACTAAACTAAAGAGCCCAAATGAGATTCCTAACCCTAAAAATACTCCTTTAGTTATAAATGCAACATCGCCTTTTCCGTGTACAGGTCTTCTAGGTCCCCACTCGCCGTAGGATATGTACCAAGCTGCTTTGATTTCCTCGTTATTGAGAGTTTTCCAGGGAAGCTTTTGACGTTCTGTCAAATTATCTGCAATCTCTTTCTGTTCTAAGTTTGGCATATTTTCCCATCTTTCGGGCAGATCTGTCAATGTTGCCTTCGAAAGGGCCTTTGTTTGAACAAATCTTGTCCCAGTTAGCCGTGCCCCTTTAGTAAGAGAAGTACGCAACACTGCAAAACTTGTGCTTGTACACCTCGAATGTTAGTAAATGGATATCTTTTAAAACTCAAAACAAAAATCAGTGTTTGTTATACATGCTCTTTACAATGAATATGTGGCGTTATTCCATTGTGAAAGTTTCCTGCAAAGAATATTAAATTGAAATAATTGGTCTATTGTTTAATGCAACAGTCATTTATAAAATATAAATCAAATGAAATTCGTCTTTTTTCGTCTTTTGCACGGTATTTTCTGAACCCCTCAGTAATTTTAAGGGGTCCATGACATATTTTCGAGTACTCGTTCGTTGCCTTATCGAACAATACAAAATCAAAAAAAGAAATTGGTGAGTGTCATGCCGATATAATAATGACAAAACAGTACGATTATATGGAATTACGTTAACATGAATAGTATTTAATGAATCGAAAATGCAACTATGTATGAGCATATGCCAACGGACCGATGAATTGTTTTACCAAAATGGTTCTTTGGATGTCTGCTGGAGGACGGAGGATATGCTCATACGGTGTTGAAATTTAACCGGTAACTCTCGAGGTATTTTTAGAGAACGCTGTTTGCGCGTCGGCTGCTGCGCTTTGTTCAGCTTATCGTTTCTCCATCGTGCAAATTCGTTTATTGATATTTGAATCATATTTCCTTCAATTTCTTTTCTTTTTGCGTGGTTTTCAATAACAACGTTATCCCATTTAATCCACGCCATGGGCAAACTAACAAATTTTTTGTACTCCAAAAGCTCATACCCAATCTTTGTGTCCAAATCAACCCCATCAAAGTTTACAACATATCTTTTATTTTCCATGTTGTTCTTTTTATCATCATAACTACCTCCATACAGGAAAATGAATTTCAACATATTCCACAATGGAGTCAGGTGCGAGGGATCGACGGGAATCTTCTCAGAAGTTGGTTGATTGTCCTTTGAGAGCAAGTCGATATCCTTCAACAATATCATTACTTGCAAGTCGAGCACAAATTTATCGTTTTTTTCGTCTACAAAATAATATAGCGGCAAAAATCTTTTGTAATCAAGTTTATCGTTGAAGTTAATAATCTTCAGTCCTAACGGATATAAGTCCCTTACTGCCCTTCTATAAGAGATTTCTTCCATTTCTTTTTCCCTTTCCATTTTTCTTGCTTTCTCTAAAGTAGCTTTTTCCAATCTTTCCATTTCTAAGACTTTCTGCTTCTCCTGTTCTTCGATCTTTTTTTTCTCATCTTCGGCCAGCTTTTGTAGTAGTTCCTGTTCTTTTTTTCTTTTCTTTTCTAATCTTTTCTTTCTGTATTCTTCCTCTTCCTTGAGTCTTGCTTCTCTTTCAGCAGCCGTTTCTTCATGTATTTTACTTATCTCTACAGATTTTGCCTTCTTTGGAGAATGAGGTTCCATAGAGAGTGGTGAGATACTTTTTAATTTTTCTTCATCTTGCAAGGCATTTGTTTTACGTTTTTTCCAGTCCAATGAGTATTGAGTACCAACATTTTCATTGTCATCCAATCTCTTGCGCGAATCCGAAGTTGTAGATTCCTTGACATCACGATCGTTATTAAAGTCATCGTCTGCCAGATTGAGCATCCCCGTATCGTCCTCTTCGTCTTCAATTCTAGGAGTGGCACTTCTTCGGCTTGCTAATATGGGTGATTGCGTTTTCTCTCTCTTTTTTTCATGTTTATATGTTTCATTATTATTATCATCATCATCATCATCATCATTATTATCTTCAGAGTGCTTCTTCAAATAGTTATTTATAGCATTTTCAATCAATTGAATTTCTTCACTGTTTGTTATTCCCATTATGCTGTTTTTGGCATAGTACAAAGCGGTACGACCCTTTTTATCCCTTTTGGTTGGATCTGCACCTGCCTCTAATAGCAGTTTAACAGTTCCAAGATGGCCACGACCTACAGCTACCATTAAAGCGGATGTTTTATTATCCCTTGAAGTTTGATTTACGGGAAATCCGAATGCCAAAAAGATACTTGTAATATCTTCATGGCCACACTTAACGCTTTCGAAAAATGACCTTAAGTCTATCTTACCACCATTTTCTACATACGTACCAACGTATGGTAAATGTCCCTCCTTCGAAGCTTTAAACAGTTTTTCTTTTCCCGCTCTAGAAGTAACATCTGTCCAATAGAATTCCTCTTCCGGAGCTTTCTCATCAATATTGGAAGCCATTGAAGGTGAGTCAGCGGCCTTTTCGTTTTTGGCTTTTGTGGTATTATCAAAAGGTGGCTGATCTATTGTGTGAGCATTATTGCCATTTTTAGATTTGTCATTATGAATTCCTGCTCTGTTAGTCCATTTTTTAGCGGCTATACTCAACCTTTTTTTTATTTCACGCAAAATCTTTTGGTCTTCTTCATCATCAAATTCAGATTCATCATCGACAGATTCAAACGCAGTTAACCCTTTAGCGTTACGTATAGTTGGGTCCGCACCGTTTTTAAGAAGATACTTGACAACATCCAAGTGTCCATTGGCGGAAGCATCGATCAAGGGAGTATCGCCGAACATTTCAATAGACTTGATATTTACATCTGCACCATTTTCTATCAACAGTTCCACAATCTCAATATGACCTTGCAACGCCGCTTCATGCAATGCTGTATTACCAGCATTGTCTTGGTCATTAATATCGTAACCTCCTTCTTCAATCATCTTTTTGACTACATCATATTTGCCCTTGTCACAGGCAATCTGTAGTCTTGTTCTACCACCAGAATCCCTATATATGCCCTTCTTCTGTTTGGGGCGCTTGGAAACAGCTATATGAGAACTCTTGTTACTATCATTACTCCTGGAGACAGAACCCCTTTTTGGATTTTGTGCTGGTGAAGAATTCATATTTGAAAGGTTGTTGTTTGTCTCTTTCACAGGTGAAGAACCGCCTCTAAATAGGCTACTGGATAAAGCAATATTCTTGCTATCATCGATATCTGATAATTCAGAATCTGATTCGTTATTAAACATGGAACTTGTTGTTGCATCAAGTTGGTCACCTCTAACCAGTTTGCGACGACCAAGTTTTATTGGTGAGTTGGGTGCCGTGGGATCATCGCTTCCCACATCGTCTGTGTCCTTATCTGAGTCGCTATACTCTATATCTTTTTCCACATTTTCTGGTTCTGTTGTATTTTTTTCAAGTACCTCATCACTTAAATCCTCTTCTTCAACAGCTCCCAAACCCTCTTCTTCTATGAAATCATCAACAGTTTTCCTTTTTGGTTCTTTCAACATCGCTCGAAGTTGGTCTCTCGAAAAAGGTTGATGGTTTTGGATATCAACATTACGTACATTGGGTGATGATGATGATGACGAAATTTTCGCTCGTATTGCTTGGCTTATTTTTTCATTCGTTTCAGGAACATCGTCCGGACGGCTGTCCCCATTAACCTCTCCTTCGTGTGAACTCGCATCATTCTTATGGGCCAGGTCTTCGGATTCCTTTGCATTCAGGTTATTTTGGGTGGCTTGATGAACGCTTGTAGTCTGTGAGCGAAACGATGCACCATTTTCTGGAAACTTATCACTTACTTCTTCCGACAGTGTTTCCCTTTGTTCATGCCTGCCGGCAGTATCTTCCTCTTCGGATGTTTCTTGTTTAGAAATCTTTTCCAGCTCCTCCCGTCTCGTGCTCACGTTTGAAAGATAGCTGCTCAGGGACCTTTTCTTTAGCGGCTGTTTTGTAGTAGTCTCATTCATATTGTCATGAATCTCTACAGCAATTCTTCTCTGTCACATATAATAATATCCTTTGTTGCTTTGTGTAACTTACTACATAGTTTTCTCAATAGCACATTGATTTAGCATCACAAGAAAACATTGTTACCCGGAATAAACTAGTATGAACCGTACAGTAAATGCGCAAATTATATTGAGAACTTCGTACAAGAACCCTACCAAATCCAAACCTTGTTCTTCTAAGGACGAGTCACTTCCTGAGCCTTGATTTGGAAAAGGCTCTCAATAAAAGAAACTAAAAGCTCAGAACAGAGCATGAAACAAAGCGAAGAAATACGGAATTATTTATAAAGTACAGAAGAAAAAAAGAGCATCGTGCCCCTCAATAAAGCCTCATTGAATGCTATATCTTTTTTTTTTTCTCTCTCACGGTACTTTTCTATAACTGTTGGCTTGCACGTTAGTCTTCGCGTTAAGAGCAACCTCCCATTCCATCAACTGGAAAATAAGCCCTATGGAAGGGTTTATCTTGTCTGCCCTTGATTTCAACAGATCATATGAGTGCCTCAGACTCAAGTTATGATATTTCATTATATATGCAATAATCAGCGTTGCGGATCTCGACAGCCCACATTGGCAATGTATCAGTATCTTCTCTCGCTTAGTCGTAGCTGCGTGTATGATGCTAGTCAATGATGGCAAGTCCAACGCAATCTGCGAATCATGTTCCCATCGGTAGTGATGGTACTCGACAGCAGGAACCTGCATTCGTAAATCGTTTGCCTCTTCAGCAACGTTGATGACCACATCAAAGGGTAAAAGCTCTTTTACCGTGGGCTCTGAATAAAGGTAGATCTTTTCCGGGAGAACAAGTAATGGGCCTTTTGGGTAGATTCTGCGCACGTCCAAACTCGAACAAGGCACGAATTCACGGTCTTCATTCGGGCTTTCTTTGTCCGTAGACCTCTCATCTGTGGCCAGCATAGGAAGAGATGGTCTTTGGCCACTCTTTGGTACGATGTTCGGTGTTCGCGTGGGTGATGTGTATATGTTCATGCGAGATTATGGCTACAAGTGCGCAGCCGTATGTGTTATTTTAGATAATAGATTATCTTCAACTTTGTTGCTGATCTTGTCTTACTCGTTCTTTTATATCACCCAGTATACCATAAAGGGGATAAGAACTGATTAAAGTTATTCGCTGCGGCAACCTAATTAGGAAGTTGCCTGTTCCAGAAGGGGAGTTGCCAAGGCCGCGCCGTACGACGCAAAAACCCTTTTCTATCTGGAAGATATCTCCTATTCCAATAGTGTGCGCCCTGCCTAGCAAATGAGACGAATAACGGATTCCGCGGAAATGACACACTGCAAAATCTGTTCGTAGTTTTCAGCATTTAAAAGTTTAGTTCTTTTTCTATGCTGCGACTGAGCTTCTGCATTTTTTAACCAAATACTAATTTGTCTTACATGATTGAAAGCGCCTTTAGCAATTCCTTTCCTTTTTTCTCGCTTCCAATTGCAGAAATGGAACAAAAAGAAAAGAAAGAATAGTGAAGATGGAGGTCTTCTGTTTTATTCTCGAGTGAAGGAATTGCATGAAGAGGAAAGTGTTAGAAATTACCTACGATGGCACTACCATTTTTCAACGATATATCTAGAGATGTCAATGGCCTATTCAATAGGGACTTTTTTCACACCAACCCCCTCTCTTTGAATATTTCAACAACCACGGAAAATGGTGTGAATTTTACTCTGAAGGCGAAGCAGGGCGTGACAGAAGGCCCCATCCAAACTAGCGTAGAAGGACGGTTTTATGACAGGAAGGAGGGAGTGTCGCTATCTCAGAGTTGGTCAAACCAGAACAGGTTAAATACAAGAATCGAATTTTCCAAGATAGCACCTGGTTGGAAAGGTGATGTCAACGCATTTTTGACTCCCCAATCCATCAAGAACGCCAAATTTAATTTGAGCTACGCCCAAAAATCGTTTGCAGCAAGAACTTCTATAGACATCTTGCAACCTAAGGACTTTGTCGGAAGTGTTACTTTGGGCCACCGCGGGTTTGTTGGCGGCACTGAAATCGCATATGACACAGCTGCGGGTTTATGTGCACGCTATGCTATGTCAATCGGGTATCTTGCCAGAGAATATTCGTTTATTTTGTCTACTAACAACAGGCAATGCGCAACTGCTTCATTTTTTCAAAACGTTAACCGCTATTTGCAAGTGGGAACTAAAGCCACTTTACAATCGAAGACAAGTTCTAATATGAACATTGAATTTGTTACCAGATACGTACCAGATTCTATTTCGCAAGTTAAGGCAAAAATTGCAGATTCAGGCCTGACTACATTGTCGTACAAGCGAAATTTGAATAAAGATATTTCTTTGGGTGTGGGTATGTCTTTCAATGCGCTACAACTGACTGAACCAGTCCACAAATTTGGCTGGTCTCTATCGTTCTCGCCCTGAGAGATTTTATTTTCTTATAAATTTTACTAAATAAGGATTTGTACTTTTGATAGAGTTTTTTTTTTCTGACGTTTGTTTAGTTAATATTATATAATAGTATTTAGGAAACTAGGTGGGAGGGGACATCGCAACTTTTATCGTGACCTACGACCAGTGTTTTTTCAATTGTTTGATCAAAAGAGAAAAAAAGACAAAGGACCGAAGGATAGTTGCACGCATAAACTGGAGAAAAATTGTGTTTGACATCGGCGTTTAGGCTTGTTTGTTCTGTCACACATACGCTGCTTCACACCAATTCATATTTCTCAGGTTAATTTGTCTCCTCTCCAACTTCAATAACGATTTTGCGTGAAGGTTTAATTTCATTATTGCAATTTTAGCAGAGAAACGCACATAAATATATATATTGATTACAGAACCATTATAACATGTCTTCTTTGAAGGATGAAGTACCCACTGAGACTTCCGAAGACTTCGGTTTTAAGTTTTTAGGTCAAAAACAAATTCTACCTTCCTTCAATGAAAAACTGCCATTTGCATCCCTACAAAATCTCGATATTTCAAACAGTAAGTCTTTATTCGTTGCTGCCTCTGGTAGTAAGGCGGTGGTCGGCGAATTACAATTACTGAGAGATCATATCACCTCCGACTCTACTCCGTTAACGTTCAAGTGGGAGAAAGAAATCCCAGATGTAATATTTGTGTGCTTTCATGGTGATCAGGTTTTGGTTTCAACCAGAAATGCATTATATTCGTTAGACTTGGAGGAATTGAGTGAATTTCGAACGGTCACTTCTTTTGAGAAGCCAGTTTTCCAATTGAAGAACGTTAATAACACTTTAGTAATTTTAAATTCAGTCAATGATTTATCAGCACTGGATTTAAGAACAAAATCGACTAAGCAACTGGCACAAAACGTTACCTCTTTTGATGTCACAAATTCGCAGTTAGCAGTTCTACTAAAAGATAGAAGTTTTCAAAGTTTTGCATGGCGAAATGGCGAAATGGAAAAACAATTTGAGTTCTCTCTACCGTCAGAATTAGAAGAGCTTCCAGTAGAAGAATATTCCCCTTTGAGTGTTACCATTCTCTCTCCACAGGATTTTTTGGCGGTTTTCGGTAATGTTATATCAGAGACCGATGACGAAGTTTCATACGATCAAAAAATGTACATTATAAAGCACATAGACGGCAGCGCCTCATTTCAAGAAACTTTTGATATTACACCTCCATTCGGGCAAATAGTAAGGTTCCCATATATGTACAAAGTTACCTTGTCTGGTTTAATTGAACCTGATGCAAACGTAAATGTGCTAGCATCATCATGTTCAAGTGAAGTAAGTATATGGGACTCGAAACAAGTTATTGAACCTTCCCAGGATTCTGAACGAGCAGTATTGCCCATCAGTGAGGAAACAGATAAGGACACAAATCCAATAGGTGTGGCAGTTGACGTCGTTACTTCAGGCACTATTCTAGAACCTTGTTCCGGTGTTGATACGATAGAGCGATTGCCGCTCGTTTACATATTGAATAACGAAGGTAGCTTACAGATAGTCGGGTTGTTTCATGTGGCAGCAATCAAAAGCGGCCATTATAGCATAAATCTGGAATGTTTAGAACATGAGAAATCTCTCTCTCCTACATCAGAAAAAATTCCTATTGCTGGACAGGAGCAGGAAGAAAAAAAGAAAAATAATGAATCAAGTAAGGCTTTATCAGAAAATCCTTTCACATCAGCAAATACATCAGGCTTCACTTTTCTTAAAACACAACCAGCCGCTGCCAATAGCCTGCAGTCTCAAAGTTCTTCAACCTTTGGTGCTCCCTCATTTGGATCATCCGCATTTAAAATTGACTTGCCATCAGTCTCATCTACCAGTACTGGTGTAGCGTCCAGTGAACAAGACGCAACAGATCCTGCTTCTGCTAAGCCAGTATTCGGCAAACCCGCGTTCGGAGCTATTGCCAAAGAACCGTCAACATCAGAATCTGCCTTTGGCAAGCCATCTTTTGGTGCTCCCTCCTTTGGCTCTGGAAAGTCATCTGTTGAATCGCCTGCCTCCGGATCTGCCTTTGGTAAGCCCTCTTTTGGTACTCCTTCCTTTGGCTCTGGAAATTCATCTGTTGAACCGCCTGCCTCCGGGTCTGCCTTTGGCAAGCCCTCTTTTGGTACATCTGCATTCGGAACTGCATCAAGTAACGAAACTAACTCTGGATCCATATTTGGAAAGGCTGCATTTGGTTCATCATCTTTTGCACCCGCCAACAATGAACTTTTCGGATCAAACTTTACTATTTCAAAACCTACAGTTGACAGCCCAAAGGAGGTAGATTCAACGTCACCTTTCCCATCTTCTGGCGATCAAAGTGAAGATGAGTCTAAGAGTGATGTAGACTCTTCTTCGACACCTTTTGGTACGAAACCTAACACCTCTACGAAACCAAAGACCAATGCCTTTGATTTTGGGAGTTCTTCCTTTGGATCTGGATTTTCAAAGGCTCTGGAATCTGTTGGTTCCGATACAACTTTTAAATTCGGTACTCAGGCTTCACCTTTCTCTTCACAGTTAGGAAACAAATCACCATTCAGTTCCTTCACAAAAGATGATACTGAAAATGGATCTTTAAGTAAGGGCTCTACCAGTGAAATCAATGACGATAATGAAGAACACGAAAGCAATGGTCCCAACGTAAGCGGTAATGATTTGACAGATTCTACGGTTGAGCAAACATCTTCTACTAGATTACTGGAAACTCCCTCGGATGAAGATGGTGAAGTTGTCGAGGAGGAAGCGCAAAAATCCCCCATAGGCAAGCTAACTGAAACTATAAAAAAAAGTGCCAATATTGACATGGCTGGTTTAAAAAATCCTGTATTTGGAAATCATGTCAAAGCAAAATCCGAATCGCCGTTTTCAGCATTTGCAACAAATATTACCAAACCAAGCTCTACAACACCTGCTTTTTCGTTTGGCAACTCCACAATGAATAAAAGTAATACATCTACGGTTTCACCAATGGAAGAAGCTGATACTAAAGAAACTAGTGAAAAGGGCCCCATAACCTTGAAGAGTGTGGAGAATCCGTTTCTACCAGCGAAAGAAGAAAGAACTGGAGAAAGTTCTAAAAAGGATCATAACGATGACCCAAAAGATGGTTATGTATCAGGAAGTGAAATATCTGTAAGGACTTCTGAAAGTGCTTTTGATACCACAGCAAACGAAGAAATTCCAAAGTCACAGGACGTGAACTATCATGAAAAAAGCGAAACAGACCCAAAATATAGTCAACATGCTGTGGTTGATCACGATAACAAGTCTAAAGAAATGAATGAAACTTCGAAGAATAATGAAAGGAGCGGTCAACCAAATCATGGTGTCCAAGGAGATGGAATAGCATTGAAAAAAGACAATGAAAAAGAGAATTTTGATTCAAATATGGCAATAAAGCAATTCGAAGACCACCAATCTTCAGAAGAGGACGCGAGCGAAAAAGACAGTAGACAAAGCAGTGAAGTTAAAGAATCAGATGATAACATGTCACTCAACAGTGACCGGGATGAAAGTATATCTGAGTCCTACGATAAACTGGAAGATATTAATACTGATGAGCTACCTCATGGTGGAGAAGCTTTTAAAGCACGTGAAGTGAGCGCTTCCGCTGATTTTGATGTACAAACTTCATTAGAAGACAATTATGCTGAATCTGGCATACAGACAGACCTTTCAGAAAGTTCCAAGGAAAATGAAGTTCAAACGGATGCCATACCCGTGAAACACAACAGTACACAAACTGTTAAGAAGGAAGCAGTCGACAATGGTCTGCAAACTGAGCCTGTTGAAACATGTAATTTTTCTGTTCAAACATTTGAAGGTGACGAAAATTATTTAGCAGAGCAATGCAAACCAAAGCAATTGAAAGAATATTACACAAGTGCAAAAGTATCAAATATTCCTTTCGTTTCACAAAATTCTACGTTAAGGTTGATTGAGAGTACATTTCAGACGGTCGAAGCTGAGTTTACTGTTCTGATGGAAAACATCCGGAATATGGATACTTTTTTTACTGATCAATCGAGCATCCCTTTGGTGAAGCGTACAGTGCGGTCTATCAATAATCTGTATACTTGGAGAATACCAGAGGCTGAAATTCTATTAAATATTCAGAATAATATCAAGTGTGAACAAATGCAAATAACAAATGCTAACATTCAAGACCTGAAGGAAAAAGTTACAGATTATGTCAGGAAAGATATTGCACAAATAACTGAAGATGTAGCCAATGCAAAAGAGGAGTATCTGTTTTTAATGCATTTTGATGATGCTTCGAGTGGATACGTTAAAGATCTCAGCACGCATCAATTTAGAATGCAAAAGACATTACGTCAAAAGCTATTCGATGTGTCCGCCAAAATTAATCATACTGAAGAGTTGCTGAACATTTTAAAATTGTTCACTGTAAAGAATAAGAGATTGGACGATAATCCATTAGTGGCAAAACTAGCTAAAGAATCTCTTGCACGTGACGGTTTACTAAAAGAAATCAAATTATTGCGTGAGCAAGTGAGTAGGTTACAATTGGAGGAGAAAGGTAAAAAGGCTTCGTCGTTCGATGCATCCTCTTCAATAACAAAGGACATGAAAGGATTTAAAGTAGTAGAAGTTGGGTTGGCCATGAATACGAAAAAGCAAATTGGTGATTTCTTCAAAAATTTGAACATGGCAAAATAGTGATATTTAGCTATATGTACGTTGTTAGTGCCGTTAATAATAAATTCATCCTCTATCATAGAAACAGGGCATGAGAAACGAAGAAAAATTGATATTGTAACAATATCATGAGACCTTTTATAGAAGTGGCGCCAAAACTAAATGTATTTGAAAATACAAAAAACGCACAGGTTTCTTTATATATGTATATATATATATAAAACTGTACATATACTGTTTAAATTAATCTATTTATTCATTGGCCAGCTTATATAACGTCTCCTTGAAGTACTTTATCAAATGTGTGTTCTCCTCATGGGTTCCAACGGTAATTCTCAAACATCCGGAACAGCCTAATTCGTTACCTCTAAATCTGACGACAACCCCAGATTGAGTAGCCAATTGGTAATATAACTTCTTTGCCAAGACATTGTCACCCCCGTTGATCCGTATTAAAAGAAAATTAGCATCTAATCCACCAACATATTGGTCATCAACGTAATCCAAAGCAGTTAATTCCTTTAAGAGGCGCATTTTCTCTTCATTGATTATTTTCGAAGTGGCTTCCATCTTCTTTAGATTACTGTCTTGAACAGCTTTTAGTGCATATTCAGAGGCTAGGGAGGAAATATTATAAGGCGCCTTCATTGCATTTAAAATTCTGGCCAACTCTGCTGTTGCATATGTCATACCCAACCTAATCCCGGCTAAACCGAATGACTTGGATAGAGTTTGCAAAGTAACCAAGTTAGGATACTTGGTGACTAGTGGAGCTGTAGAGCCACCACAAAAATCTACGTAAGCTTCATCAACAACGACTAACCCATTGTCCCAATTCTGTAAGACCTTTTCGATTAAACTGGTCTTAATTTTGGCTCCGGTTGGATTACCTGGTGAAGTAACGAACATCAACTTAATTAGCGAGTCGTTTTTCAAAATGGTTAATACAGCTTCGGTATCCATTTGAAAAGAACCGTCGGAAACAGTTAAAGGACATTGGACGACTTCTATATCATTAATGTTTGCACAAACAGAATACATAGAATATGTTGGTGGAAGAACCAGAATCTTTTCTTTCCCGGGAACACAGCATGCTCTAATAATAGCATCAATACTCTCATCAGATCCCACACCTAGGCACAGATTGTCAGCAGTTAAAGGTTTTACCTCTGGGTCATTGGCATAACTGCTTGTTTTGTTCCTGTATTTCGTCATTGCGGTCTTGAATTCCAATTGGTGAGGATCTGGGTAACGATGTAAATTGGTCTTGCTCAATTCAACTGGAGTAGGTCCATGGGCATTTTCATTGGCGTCTAGCAATATACCCTCGGTGAAATCATCTCTTGCACAGCGATAAGGTTCCAAGTTATAAATTTTTGGTCTAACAATTCTTTTCAAATCAAAAACCATAGTGTAATTTTAATATATACGACACACACGTACTGCTGGTTTAGCAGGAAACAAATTAAGAGTAATCAATGGAAAAACTGTTTTTACATATTGGAGGGTATATTGAACAGAACTGTGTGCATCCTTTTCAAGTTATATAACGTGAGAGATAAAATATCAAGTATGTCATGTCAGGGTAAGAAACATCAATTGAAGTGAGTCAACAGATCCAAGAAAAAAAAGCACTAACTACGTCACTATACCATGAACTATTGAAAATTGGTAGTTTAGTCATCTCAGATTCCATTCATTGGAAAAAACAATTGACTCCTAACAATTAACTTCGGATTAGTCATTAATTATTTCAATGCTTGACTCCTTTTTTGAATAGTCTCACCCGGATCGTGGTCACATGATCAAATAAATTATTGCATTACCAATGGCTTCTGTATTAGTTACTGTCCAGGAAAGGTCTCAATATAACCGGTCACCTTATTTATGATAACAATTTTTAACCATTTACCCTTTATTTTTGCAAAGTTATGACCTTTGGAATGCGGCAGAAAAAAAAAAATTGATGAAGTAGTCATCAAACAGGTTTCGGCGAAAGACAGTACAAGAATTGCCAGCTAAAGCTTTTCTAATATGTTATTCCATCAAATATTCACGCTATTAATGCTATCTGATCGATTACTTGGTAAAAATAACCAAATGAGTATTGGGTCATATTTTGGAGAAGCGAAAAGTGCACGGCATACTTAAAGAAGAGAAAAAAATTCTTAATCAAAGCTTAAGCGGCATCGCATAACTCTGACAAAAGTATAATCATAGTATGTGGTTTGAGTAAACAACAAGACTGGCAGGTAAGTTTTTTAAATGAATTTTCTTAGCAGGGTTATTGCGGCGCACGTCTATAGGTGATTTACCTTTGTTCCTGAATATACATGATATTCTTAATGCGACAGCGCCCAGGGAAGCAAAGAACGCCGACGAAAGAGCGGCGGAGCAAAAGGCGCAAAGTGACACCTTCCGATCCCGGGAAGTGATCGGTTTCGCTGTTCGGGCTTTTCTTAGACAAATAAAGTTTAATTTTCTTGCTTTCTCTTTTTGGCTAAGAATTCTATATTGTTCTTGAAACAACTTTGTCACACGTTCTAAAAATAAAATGGAAAATGGAAAATGAAAAATTAGAGAGAAAATGTATTACTGAAGAATGTGGTAAAGACATTTGAAAAATATTTAATATATTACCTGAGATCATTCAAAGGAACGCATCGGTGCAAAGAAACAGTTATAGCATTAGAGTTAAGTCAAGAGCACTCATTATTACTTTAAAAGGTCGTTGAAAATAGAATAAATTGACACTCAAAACGCAAGAATGACAGTAATCACCATTGCCAAGAGAGGCCTTCCAAAATTAACCACTTCCACTTCTTCGACAACAACTGCCAGTTCAAGTAGTACGATAACATCTGTTGCTTCTTCTTCATCTTCTTTACCACTTTTGTCCAACTCTACATCCTCTTCTATTATACCAAGTATTACTCCTCCCTCTAGAAATGGTAATCCTTATATTTTGGATTCCGGGGATATGCCTAATGGAACAGTTTTCATTGTAGTGGGGGGCATCGCGGGAGTGATTTTTTTGGCAATATTGCTATGGTGGGTAATAACAACTTATTCTTCGCATAGGTTGACCAGAAGTGTTCAGGACTACGAATCAAAGATGTTTTCCACACAACATACCCAGTTTTACGGCGATTCCCCATATATGGATTATCCCGCCAAAGAAAATTTCCAAGATCAGGTCCATATCAGCGAGTCCGATATTAGTCCCGGAAATAAGGATGAATCGGTGAAAGATGCACTTGTATCTCATACTAATAATGAAAAACCATTCTTAAGTAATTTCGAAAGGCCGCTATCCTCTCTTGTATCCGAATCCAACAGAAATTCACTTTTCATTTCACCAACAGGTGATATCTTATACAAAACAAGGCTATCTAAACTTTACCAAGAAAGCCCTAGATTATTACAGAAACCTGTGATTATGACAAGTGATAATGTATCTACAAATTCTCTGGTGTCTACAATCTCTTCATCATCCGCATCGTCGCTCGATAACGGTAATGAAAAGGAGGTGGGTGAAGACATAAGGAAACCCGCAAAAATTGCATCTTCACCAAGTCGAAAGCTGCTTAATTCACCAGAAAGTGATGGTAGCGTAAATCGTAACCATAGTAAGGGTAATTTGTTGGTCGTACAGTCCAAAAGAAAACCTACACCTTCGACTTATCTCGAGCACATGCTGGAGGGGAAAGAACAGGATGAGTAAAAACTTTTATGATATTTTGCAATATTTTTTTTAAGCAGTGGTAGTAATTACATAAAAAATATAAAATAGTAGGAGTATTATTAACTTCTATAACTTATTATATTATTTGTTTAGTCTCTCTTTTTGGGTTCTATTCTTTTGTGTGTGCGTCCGTGTCTTATTATATTACATAATGGTACAGCTGGATCCACTGTCACTTTTCACTTCGGTTGCTACTGGGCCCGCGGTTAAAGCAACTCTTGCGGCTTCTGTGAAAGCTTCGTTGACACCTTTATTCAGCTTAGCGCTACATTCCAAATAACGTAGCGCACCGATCTTTTTAGCCATAGCTAGACCTTCTTCATAACTTATCAGGTTTTTGCCGTTTGAGGTGCTATTTATGTTATTTCCGTTGTCGTTAGAAACGCTGTTATCCTGTTGGATATTGTTCGGTGTGATTGCGTTAGATTCATTTTCATTGTTTCTTAAGTCACACTTTAGTGCAACTAAGACTAACTTGACGCCTTCACAATGATCAGTGATTTCACCCACCCATTTATTTTGGACATTTTCTAAAGAATCGCGTGAATCAATACTGAAACATAACATTATACATTGCGTATCTGAATAAGACAAGGATCGTAACCTGTCAAATTCCTCTTGGCCCGCAGTATCCCACAACGATAGCGTGATATGTTTACTGTCAACGAAAATATCATGGATATAGTTTTCAAAAACAGTAGGCTCATAAACTTCGGGAAAATAACCTCTGGTGAAAACATTCAGCAACGAAGTTTTACCACAGGCACCGTCGCCCAAAATAACGATCTTTCTTTCGATCGGTTTATTTGACGTTGAAGCTGACCCACATAGAAATGACATGTTTGTTTCCCTTTACCTTGTGCTACTATGGATTTTAATGAAAAACTTGTTGTTATAAAGTAAAAAATGCTGACCAGAGCTAGAGATGAGAACGATAAAAAAACGAAAATCAATGGTTGCCTATTTTCCAGTAAATTCAAAATAATACATGTTTTTTCTTTCTTTTTCTTTTCTTTTTACTGTTTACCAATTTTCAGGAATGTTAAGAAAGATAAAAGAAATATACAAGATGCCATTATCGGGTAATGGCACCAGTATATCTATGACGGGTAATCCTGTTAGTGGTTGTCGAAGAACGTTCTTTGGGTTCCCCGGACGCCTTACACTATTTTGTAAAAAAGCTCATCAACACCCGTCTCCTTGTATTTCTTATCTATAATCCACCATTTCTCGCGTAGGTGCGGTAACGCTGTTCCAAGAAAAAAGTTGGCCGACGAGTGGTTCTGGGCCGGAAGAGGCCGGGCTCGACCGGAAGTGGTAAGTGGCCTCAATTTGAGTTTCGCTTACTCCTTCCATTCTAACAACACAACCGAAGTTTAATTCACCTGACCAGATAAGGGATTTATTATATGTTTATTGTAAAAAAAAATAAGGTAGATAGACATATTACATTTCCTCGTGCTTATCGAAGTATTTTTCTTAGACATCTCGCATGACCACAATGCTGGCTCGAAGGCATTTACTCTTTCCTTGGGGAGATGTGCTTACTGTGATTGATTATGTATTCTTGCGTGCATCTGCAAATCTGCGTTGACTAATTTCGGAGTCTTTTAAACACAGAAGCATTACAGGCCCCTCTCCTCACTTGTGCCCAGTATGCAAGTGTGCTTTCCTGTGAAAACTCCTTCATTTTCTTTTCTTACGCATATGCATAGTCGGATTCCAGCTATTTCCATAGTAAAGAAGAAGAAAAAGTAAATACTTCCTTTTCACATGGGCCGGCCGATGCAGGTCCTCAGGTACTTCGTTTATAAGCTTATATAAGCATGCAAAATTAAACGAGGTGGCTGCTTTAAGAGCGTACAGAATATAGTCACTTACTACCCTAAGTTAGGACTTTGTCTTAGGAACAAACACATCAAAAATGTGCAGAACAACAAGCCCGCGGGGGTTTTTGCGGTTGACTTCTCCTGCTTCATGTCTTTTCTCCCCTGCCATTTGTGCTTCTGGATTTGCTTGAAGGTAACCTTAAAGGATCTGCGCATCTTTCTCTTACGTAAAACAAGTATAAGATTTTGCCTGGGCAAAACTTAAATTACGGAAAAAGGAATCGTCGAGAATGTTGCCCTTCCACATTTGGATTAGCTGAGAAACGTAAATTGGGGGGGTCGGTTAAATTTTGTCGACGGGAATGGAATTTTCTCTGGTATTTGCCGCAGCTTGCAGATAGTAGAGCCGATCTTGTGAGGTTGACACCGCATATGGCATTCTGTTGCAAAGTTAAAATGCGTCGCCCACCCTAGCGCCTAGGGTCGAGTACTGTTTTAAACTTTTTCAAGACCGGGCGTACCATTGTGCTTGTTCCTTACTTCGTTATTTTCTTGCATATTATATTGGTTGAGATTATTTCTATGGACTATATATAAATAAGGGACGGTCGTATTGTTCTTTTATGTCTGCATCCTAAAGAGTATTTTTTTTTATAGTCTTGTTTTCTTGTTCAAATTAAAGAAAGATCTAATAGTTTTCGTAATACTGAAACTACTCTTTTTTTTTTCCTTACAATCTGACTTTTTTTGTATTTCCTTTTTTTCCGTTTGGTTATCCAGACTACAGTTCATGGTAGTATATCATATTATCGTATTCGTTTAACTATTTCTCAGTCCTTTCTTTTAAGTCTTTTTTTTTTTTCTCATCATTTTATTACTGATATTTATAAAATGTACTTGGAATATCTTCAACCGAAGTTGAACCTAATGGATGAGTCTAGCACTATAAGCAAAAATTTCCCTGATTATTCACCAAATTTAAACACACCCATTACTTCAAATTTTAATGAAGAAACGGGTTCGGACCGCTCTTTAGTTACTCCAAGAATAATTTCCAGTTCTAATTCTAATTCGAACTCCAACTCCAACTCAGGCTCTATTGACGAAAATGAGCAAAACAACTCTAATTCATCCTCCTCGTCTGCAAGACAGATAAGGAAAAAATGGAAAGAGCCTGAGGATATAGCATTCATTACTACAATAATGAATAATTCTCAATTACTAACATTCGTAGAATATTTCAAGCCTATGAAGAATTTTTGGAAAAAAATTTCAAAAATCCTATTCCAACAATATGGGTACGAGAGAAACTCTCGTCAATGTCATGATAGATTTAAAGTCTTATACGCAAAGTCTTTGAAAGTGCATCCATCAAAGAAATCCAAGCAAAAGAAAAAAAAATCAAAACAAGAGGCAAGCTCAAACTTAAATTTTGATCCGTCAAAATTATCTAGAATGCAGTATTTGCTAGTGCAGTTACAAAGCACTTTTAGTTTTGTAAACGGAAACATTATACTCAAGTCGCAAAAAACATTGAAGCCGAACAAGAATGGTACTAATGATAATATTAATAACCATTATTATAATAATAGTAACAATAACAATAATAATAATAATAACAATAGTAACAATAATAATAATAGTAACAATAATAATAGCAATAATATTAATAGGAATAGTAATCATAGTACTAATGTTTTCAGTACACCAGAGCATATTCAGTCAAGTATCAACCTCGATAAATTAGAATCTTTGCCAGCTTTGGATACCAAAGGAGAACCATCCTTCATTAGCCCGGCTCAATTTTCCCTTTTGTCATCAGCACCGGCAGACAATCTAATCCTGCAAACTCCACCATCGCCATTTTTCCAACAAACAATGCCTATACAGCTACCGCGCGATGCACAACAAGAACAGGTTTCCCCAGTTTTCTCTACAGATGTCATATACATGTGGCAAACAATGTTTAACACTATTGAAAATTTAAAGGAACAAGTAAATTGCTTAAAAAATGAAGTTAAGCAATTAAACCATAAATTTTACCAACAAAATAAACCGTTGCATAATATGTCAACTTCAGACTCAGAAAATTTTATGCAACAACATTAAAGTATGTATCGGGAAGTCTCCACCATAAATTTTCTACCCCTTTAATTCTAGCACATTCCTTGTTTCCCTCCACCGTCATCAATAATTTTCAATTCGTCGTTTCACCTTTTAATTAATTTTAAATGCCCATTTCATTTCTGTTTTAAATTTTATGTCTGTTTTGTATGCTATTTCATTTTTCATTTACTTCTCCAGGGAAACAAGACAATATTACTTATATATACATTTATGTTTATGCCCATTCAACATCCGATTTTTTTCTATAAAATAAGTGAAAAAAATAATGAAACTTAACGAATCTGTCACCAAGAAATGTCCTTATTGTTCATTTTGGATTTTCTCAAGTTTTATCTTTGGTTGAAGCAGTTTATGTTTTGTTTACTTGGACAGCCAAAAAGAGAAAAAGAAGGTGAAAATTTTTTATGTGATCTCTTCAAAGAAATTTTAGATACTTTAAATGATGCCGTACGTCTTTGTTATAAAATATAGATATCTGTTTCTGGAAAGTGGGGGCAGAGACTTTTTAGTTTTACGACTTTTTTTCTTCACGTCGAAACTTTTTCTGAATTTTTACCAACCGACCTTCCAGCCGACTTATCATTTGCCCTATTCCTATCGAACGATAATTGTTTCCCATTCTTCAGGAGATAGAATAATAAAAGGGATGAAGATGAAGTTATAGCACTCAAAAACGTAAAAACACCTCCATATCTCATCTTCTCGACCATCTTGGTCAGTGCTGCAATGAAAATTGCGGATAGGAGACATCTAAATAAATTTAAGCAACCTGTTGCGGTAGAAGCCTTAGACGGAAAGAGATCTACTATCAAAGTAGTAGAGAAGGTCAAAATACAGTTTGAAAATAAACTTGCAAATGCACTTGTGCATAATACAGCAGCAAGCGGTGTTTTCACCGAAATACACCATCCAAAGGCAGTAAAGCCAATGCTACTGAGAAGAAGTGTCACAAATGCTGGATGCAACCTTGCCTCCACTAAATTGAATGTATAATGAGAATTAGAGTGAATAAGTTCTGCTACCTTGTTTTTATCACCTTTATATTTCTCCATCAGCTGTAATTCTTGTTCTTTAATCCATCTGTTGTATTTAACCTTTCTTGTTCTGTAGCTCCAATTTAAGTACCGACCAGCAGAGATAATACTTGTCAGTGTCGAGATTCCTGCAGGTAAAAAGCACAGACCTATTTTTGCAACAGATAGATTGTACTTTTTACTCAATACAATTGTTAAGGCTGTTTGATGAGTGGTCCACGTGGAAAATTGCAGGCCGGCGATGGACAATAAAATGTCTATTTCTCGTATGTGCAAAATTTTTAAAGGTGCTAAAAAATCCACGCTAGTACGTGGTTCTAAGGTCTCTAGGTCAGGATCGTCTAAATGTAATGTTTTTTTTACGGAACCAACATGCAATATCAAAGACCTATTCAAAAATGACCTTGGTGTTACGGAGCCGTTTCCCACCAAAGTTCTTTTTGTCTCTGGCATCAATAAGGTTGAAAAAACTAGACAAATTCCGGAACCAATAGCCAAAAACCAAAAAATTGCCCTCCAACCCCATCTCGAGGATAATCCGGCACCGATCAATGCACCGAATGCAGTTCCAACAACTTGGAACCCTGCAACCAATCCAACATATCCACCCCTCTCTACTTTTGTCGTTACATCTCCCATTATTCCGCTATTTATTGCAATAACAGGAGAAATACCTGCTGCTTGCAAACACCTTAAAGCCAGGATTTGGGCATAATCATGTGCACATGCCAGTCCGATGCAGGCACAGAAGTAGGCTAAGATTGCCCATAATACAATAGGCCGCCTTCCAAATGTATCAGCTAAACCACCCATGATTGAAGGGGCCACTCCTTGGAAAATAAAATAAACCACAATAGTGACATTAGCTAACTCTTCTGTGATGTTAAATTTCCTCTCAATAATAGTAAGCACTGGATAGTAGATAGACCCTGCCACGGTTGAAAAAAAGCCTGTGAAGGCGCACTGAACGACAAGAAGCATTTTTTGCTTATGGCTGAACCTTGAATAAGGCACCATATCAAAATTTGATTCGTTATCTATTTCAGAATGAGAATTAGATCTTTCTGCGTCGTTGTCACTGATGGCATCTGAGCTGGATCTGTCCACATTATTATTATCAGATCCTTCATGTTCTTCCTTGGCTATAGATGCGTTACGCATTACAGAAGTTTGTTGTTTGGTCATGATTTACTTATAGAAGTCTCTTCATGAGCTATCTGTTATTTTTTTATTAATAGAAGATGGTAGTGCTAAGAGATTATCACTTTTTTTTTAAGCAAGAATAAGTTCCTTTGAACGCTGATTGCTTGCTTACTTTTTTTGTTGCAAGAAGATTTTTTGCTACAGTGATAGAGATTCTTCAAACCTTTCAGCTTCACCATGGTTTTATCAACTAGAAGAAACTCCAAGATCAGAAGATGAGATAAAGGGTCCGTTAACAACCGGGCCAGAAACATGAAACCCGAATCTCCGAATTTCGCACCTCCAGCATATTTTCGGCCTTGGCAAAAAATGGCGGAGAATAATAAAGGCAAAACTCAGTACTAGCCGTTCTATGTTAGTGAATCGTGCTGCTAACTCTAATTTTAGTTATTACAGAGTTCAGATTAAAAAAAAAAATACTTACTATTACTTTCTATTTGAGAAGACTTATCACACCAATTCCTCTTTCTCGGTAGTGGAGCGATCAAAAGGAACATTTTCCTTTCATTCAAGAAGCTTTACTTCTTGGTTTACTCCCAGTTCTTGCTTTTTCCTCTTAAAGGCTAATTCTTTACCTTTTCTCAAGAGAATAAATAAGAGGATCGATGACGAGGAGGTTAAAGCCCCCAAAAATGTAAAAACACCTCCGAATTTCATTTTTTCTACCATTTTACTCAATGCAGCTATAAACACAGCAGACAGAATGCATCTGAAAAGGTTTAAACATCCTGTAGCCGTAGATGTCTTCGTGGGAAAAAGATCAACTATTAGAGTTGTTGAAAAAGTCAAAATGCAATTGGAAAACAGCGACGCAAATCCACTCATGCAAAGAACGGCCGCTAAAGGGGCTTTGACAGTAATGCACCATCCGTACGCACAAAATCCGCTACTGCTTAAAAGCAAGGTAACAAATGCGGGTTGCAACCTCGCCTTGAAGATATTAAAGGTGTATTTGGGATCATTTTCTATGATACGTTGCACCAAATTAAGGTCGTTGTCGTGTTCTTCTAAAAGCTTTGATCTCTTCTTACCCAACCAATTTTGATAATATTTTAATCTGCGCCTGTAATTCCAATTCAAATATCTTCCAGCAATGACAATACTACATAATGTGCAGATACCGGAGGGAAGGTAGCATAATCCTACCTTTGCAACAGTCAAGTGATATTGTTTACTCAAAGCTGTGGATAACGCCGTAAGGTGCGTAGTATACATGGCAAATTGTAATCCAGCGACTAGCATAAGTATACAAATTTCATAAGCTTTCAAAATCTTGAAGGGCGCCAGTAGATTTAGTTGCGTGGGCAGTTCCAATGTTTCGTAATCTGGATTATCCAAATGCAATGATTTTCTTACTGTTGGCAAAACAAGAATGGGAGCTCTATTTAAGTATGATTTTGGGGTGACAGAACCATTCCCGGATATGTTCCTCTTTGTTTCTGGCAAAATTAAAAACGAGGCTAGGAAGCAAATGCCAGATCCAATTGCTAGGAACCAAAAGATGGCTCTCCATCCCCATCTAGATGATAATCCGGCACCGATAAGGGCTCCGAACGCAGAACCTAGAACTTGAAATCCAGCAACATATCCAACGTACCCGCCGCGCTCGGCTCTAGTAGTAACATCTCCCATTATTCCGCTGTTAATCGCAATCACGGGTGAAATACCGGCGGCTTGTAGACATCTTAGCACAATGATCTGAGCATACGTTTGAGCACAAGCAAGACCGATGCAGGCACCAAAATAAATGACGATTGCGACAAGCACCACCGGTCTCCTGCCTAGTGAATCGGCAAACCCGCCCATGAATGTGGGGGCAAGACCCTGAAATACAAAATATACTACAACAGTGACGTTCACCAATTCCTCGTCAATATCGAATTTTCTTTCTATAACGCTCAGAACTGGATAGTAGATGGCACCTGCTATTGTGGAGAAAAACCCAGTGAAAGCGCACTGAGCTATTAAAACTGTCTTGAAAGAACGGGAAAAGCGTGAGTGAGGCGGAGCGGTTATCTCCGGTTCTGGCTTTACACTCTCGGTCCTAGTCAAAGCCAATTTGTCTGCAGTTTCTCTATTATATGACTGCATACGCTCCGCAAGCTCGTCCTCAAAATCATTTTCCCGAATTATACTTGATGTTGCTCCTGCCATCGTTGCAGTACTCAAGTTTGAGAGCAGAGTTTCTACTAAAATGACCAGCAACTGACTTGCCGTTTTTACAATGTATATTTATATACCCCATTTTCTAGAGATTGCTTCTTTATCTAGGAAAAGATGGTGACGCCGTTTATCTGTTCTGTAACCGCCATTACTATTTTCATCAGGGCCAACAAAAAAAAGTCCAGTAGCTCATACGACATCATCTGAGCCAAGACACATTTTCTCGAGAAAAATGTGGTGAAAGGCACAGACTTGGGGGGGAGGTCAGGATGCTGAAAAATTATTACCTCCGTCTTACGACCGCTCAGACGGGTAAGAACACCCGGGGTGGACAAGACAGTTAAGCAGACTTAATCCAAAATGACAGCATATATTATCAATATCCTGTTTATTCATGATTGAAATGAGATAAGGAGTAAAGGCAAAGAAATCGTAATAATAACACTGTAGCATATATATGGATATATATTTTTTTTTGAACTGAAGTAAGGTGGACGAATGCATCGAATGAAGGTTAGGAAGGGATATAGTCTTAGAAATTAGGTGATAAAAATGAAAATTACTGCACGTCATGTGGGAGGAGGATGTTTTGGTGTATGAATGAGAAAATTGACGGGTCTTTGGGACGAAGCCGGCTGGGGATTTCGCATGGGCGACCTAAAATTTGCCATTGAAATGTTGGCACTTTGTGACCTTCTATGACTAAAACTTTTTCTTGACTGGTCTCGTTCCTGACCAGGTTGCGGCTGATGCTGCTGCCCGTATATATTTGCCTGTGGGCCCATACTCATTACCGGATGAGCACCTATATTTTGTTGGTAAAGGCCATGCTGGTTCAAGGAAAGAAACTGTGAGCTCATCACTGGTGTCTGGGACTCCGAGTTTGAGCTCATTGTAGGAAGCTGAGCTTGTGGTCCCATCCCTGGTGGATATAAATACTGCGGCATTATCTGTTGCACTTGTGGTTGCGGAGGTTGCATATACGGGTTGCTCATCCACTGATTTGCAGGCATAGGTAAAGTATATGCGCCTGGTTGCTGGTGTATTTGAGGGTATCCGACCCCTGTCTCAACTTCTGACACTGTAGGTATATCAGATCTATATCTTCTATGGCCTCGTGGACTTGCAAGTTCGGAGGCGTTTATCTTGCGTTTCTTTGTCGTTATCGGAGACGGTATCGTAAGATGATTGTTGTTATCATTATTTGTATCTCTATTCATGGACATATCAAGAATCTTGTTTAATGTCGAATCACTTATTTTATCACTTTCCATACATTTATCAATAATCTGGTTTAGTTTCGCAAGATTTGACTCGCGTATCTTTTCTAGTTCTTTTGTGTCGTTTATCAATCGTACATTTAAAAATTGCTCCACTAGGCCGGTGTCGCATGCATTTAGTTCTTGAATATCGTCAAACCCAAGTTGTTTTAATATTCTTATTCGAAGCGATAGAGACTTTTCAGTTTGCGATGATTCCACTGGTCTACTGTTGGTACTCTCGTCTCCTGTACTAGCTGTCATGGTTGTACCAGAAGATAATGAGGTATGATGCTCTCGTTCAACAGCCATTGGTCCTTTCGGCTTCTCTTTTTCTTCGGATTGTCTATGTGGCTCCTGCTTCATAATATGGCATCCACTTTGATTTTTGTCTTTACTTATTTTTTTTTCAATTTCTGCAATTAATCGTGGGACTCTGAAAATGTTTTGCGCCTTTTTGTATGAGTTAAGCGCAGGGATTGCACGCAATTTATTTTCTCTTCTGCGTAGCCTTTGAAATACGCGAACCTTAAGTGATATCAGTACGCGATTTGATCTTAGTTTTACTTATCTGTTAAAATAAGATACCTTGGGTTCCCAGTGTCTTTTCTACTATTGCTTCACACCTTATTATTTTTGTACACTTTTGCTTTTATGAGAATAGGCAGTGCATACCTTTTATTTCTTAGCACTCTGAATTTTCCAGCCTCTACGAAGAAAAAGGAAGAACTTACAAAGTTCCCCCATCTGAAGCAGTAAATTTCCAAAAATTTTTTTCACCATCCGCATTTTCCCTTTTTGATCCACAATTGCCCAAAACAGTAATATTTTACGGGTAATGGCGGGGCAAAGCTCATCTCCGCAGATCCTCTTCGCGCCGACAGGCGCTGGGGGCTGAAAACACTACGTGCGGAAAGTTGTGCCTTAATGTCCTGATTCGGAAATGTGATGATTTCGTAAACCTACACAATTTCCCCTTTGAGACTATTGCAGAGCTGCATATGTACTATTTTTAGCTGTCTAGGAACAGGCTACAGTAAAAGGAGGCCGGAAAGCTGAAGATGAAAAGAGTTCTTAAATTTCTTATGGGTATCGGACAGTATGTGTTTTCTTATGTAAATCTATTTAAAATTGTTCCGTCTTTGAAAATCTCTCTATCCAAGAATACTGCTTGCTAGTTAAAGATAATCGCAATGAATCTTGGCTATATTTGGTCGTCTAACAAGTTCACTTGGATAATGGTACAGAAACATTGAGGCCATTAACGAAAAGAAAAAGGTGGACAGTATAAATATCGGTAAAAAGAAAAGGGGACCATAGTGATTGTGTGAGGTATAGGGGGTGAGATGTGTTCGAAAAAAGAAAAAAAAAAGGAAAAGTAGTAGTCACGTAGCTTAATTGTATAAGACGAAATGAGCTTTACCGGAAGTAACAGAGACGGTACACCCGTCAGCACCGCCAGAGAACTCACCATTTTCGTAAACACATTCACCGATGACATTGGATGAATCATCAGCAGCAACTATCTTGACGTTGTAGTTCAATGCGTCGCTGTTGTTTGGGTTAGGAATCAATGATAAGTATGTCACTCCACCAGTGGAGCCAGCACCAAAGTTTAATGGTGCCCAGTTACCAATACCAGATCCAGAAGTACCCCAGATACACCCATCTTCAACTGAGACGCCGGCGTTATTAACGTAGTATTGAGCAGATGTCTTTTTGCCTTCCCAAGTAAAGTAAGTATCTTGGTCAACAACGGTCAATGGCAAAGAGCTACCCCCTTCAACATAGGTTGGGATAACCATGTTTTCAGTGCCCGGGTAGTCGGTTCTGCAAATGGCGACACCCTTGCTTAGTTTAGAAACAACATAGGCAGCCTCGACACCCCATTCACATAAGTAATCCGCGTCAGTGTTAGAACGGTACAAATAACCATTTTTACACAACAAACCCCCGACAGATCTACCGTCAGATGGTTGATCGGATGGCCATTGGGTCTTAGACATACCTGGTTGGCAGGAGTAGGAACAGTAGGACCCCTCCTTGCATGAACCGCCAGTGGAAGTGTCGGTGTTTTCCACACCGGACCATCCACCCTCGCCAATCCAGTCAATAGAAATGACACCTTGACCAGATGGGAATTTGTCACATGGAATAGTGCCGTCTTGGAATTTCTCACTTGGGCCTGAAAAGTCGGCCAAATCACCGTAGATACTACCACTGCCAGAAGAAGAAGAAGAAGAAGAGGAGGAGGAAGAGGAAGAGGAAGTAGAAGAAGTGGAAGTAGAAGTAGAAGTAGATGGTGAAGTGGAAGAAGTACTAGATTTAGTGGCAGAAGAAGCACTAGATTGGGTTGCGGAAGAAGTTGACACGACAGTAGATGTTGGAGCAGCTTCTTCACTAGATGAAGAAACAGAGCTGCTTTCTAGGGTAGAAGTTGCCGAGGAGGAGGAGGAGGAGGAGGATGCCCCTTGAGATGTTGAGGCAGTGGCAGATGCAGCGGCATCAGAGATTTTCTCATTCTTGGCTAAGGCAGCAGATGAAACAGCAATGGAAGCGGAGCTATCCGCAGCGGCTGCGGAGGAGGTTGGAGCCAACACAGATGTTGTAATGATAGCAGAGGTAGCAGCAGTAGCGACTTCTGAAGCAGCAGGAGTTACAGTGTGGCCATCAGAATCGACAACAACAGTTTCGTAAACGTATTTGTACGCAACGGCCCTCTTATGTTGGTGGGCATCTTCTTGGTGAACATCCACGTGTGGTAAAGCAGACACGATGGCACCAGAACTAATCAACGTAGTAACGGCAGTTGAGAATTTCATTTCTGCAAAAAAATAAAGGATTGGATATTAGTTAGTAAAGTGTTTTTTTTCTCTTGTTTTACCTCAAGTATTGCTTTTCTTACACAAAACCTTTCCAAATGCAAACCAGTCTACATCTTATTTAAGATATACACAGCTGCTATGCTGTGCTATGCTGAAAGCATTAATGGCTATTTTCTGGTTCTTCCTAATGTAGATCTGAAACTTCTATTGACTGACGCGAAACGCCAAAAAAAAAAGGCATGTCCGGATCGGGAAAAAGTGTCCGCATCAGGAAATTTTCCACCGCAATTTTCGTGACGAATGTCGTTCAGGAGAAAGAAACGAAGATAAAACCAAAAATAGCGGTTGAGCACGACTAAACTAACGTTTTGAGGATGCATTGGCGGTATTGGAAAGGGTTAAACTGCTGCAGAAGCTGAGCAAGCCTTGGTATTCATGGCAATACGGATTGTAAAGGTGTATGAGAAAAATTGTGGTAAATAACTTACTAAAATAAAGCTCAGGTTAACTTGGATATTGTGGTTTTTAAAGGAATGTAAGTAGTTGGGTAGCACTAAACAAATGTTTTCTTGCTCGCTAGTTAATTTTTATAAAGGAAGGACTGTAAATAGTTGGAATTCGAGAGGGGAGCAAAGAAACTGTTTCTTTCAGTTCAAATGGTCTTGCTATAGTGTCTTATTCAACTGAGTAGATATATATATTTGAATATGCTGTTCTCACTTTTGAAGTAAGAGAGGGAATGCGAAGATAAATACAGAATAATTTCATGTAGTTTATAAATAAACAATGGCAATTTTGAAAAAAAAACAACAAAGCACGATGCGAAATGAGCGAATTCCGTCCCAGCGCGTTTCAAACGGTAAGAGCAAAGAGAATGAGTGAAGTGACAGGAATTTGGCATACTGGTACGACGAGACGTAAACAATACTTAAAGAGCAGTTGAACATTAGCATTAGAACGATTATTAGCTATTGATGTCCTGACGTGGTGTACAAACTATACGGAATCTTGTATATAAATATAGGTAGCTATTGACGATGGTGAAACACTAATCGTCCTTATTCTTCTGTTTCGACTTCAAAGCATTATTAACTTTGTCCAATTTAAATTTTTTGGAAAGTCCTTTTTCCAATAGCCAGTAAGGAACAAATATCATGACAAAACGCATGATGTTGGCGAACGTTCCTCTATAAACATCTACAGGGTCACTAGTGCTCAAGATATCTTTAACCAGTTGCTTTGCGTACGCATCAGCTGGCATGGGCTTATTGTCCTTAGCCATGGTTTTTCTTGAATTAAAAGCTTCCCTACCTTCAGGGAAGTTGTATATTGAGGTTTCAGGCAAGGGCCTTTTATCAGCGATATCAGTAGCCACACCGCCAGTAATAGCGTTAATCACTCTCACGTTGAAGGGCTTCATCTCTAGATGTAACCCACGAGCATATTGGTGGATAGCAGCTTTAGAAGCGGAATAAATGCTACCAAAGGGGAATGACACAACTCCTGCCAAGGAACCAGTGAAGACAATGGTTCCTTTCGCTTTAATAAGGAACTCCGACAATTCACGGCACATGTTGATGTGACCAAACACATTGACCTTAAAGCATTGTTCTACTGCAGCATCTGTTGCATCCAATGCAGGGAATGTACAACTCTGACCGGCATTGTTGTACAATAAATCTAATTTACCATCAGGTAAATTAGCTCGCAAAAAACCAGAAAATGTTACAATTTCTTCTGGCTTGGAAATATCCAACTTATATGGTTTGATACTATCGTTACCAAATTGGATGGCCAATTGTGCCATTGGTTCTAGTCTTCTTGCACATGCATAAACCAAATAGCCATTTCTGGCTAATTCCTTCGTTACCTCATATCCAATGCCACCTGAGGCGCCTGTAACAACGGCAATCTTTTTAGGTTGTGACTGTAACTCCGACATACTCTTTGAAATCCTGATCAATATTTGAATTGAGTATATTAATAGAAGTTGGGCATGATGAATAAAACTTATTCACTCTATTTACCTACCCCCTTCCCCCTTTCCATTGACTTATTTTTCACTTTTTTTCTCCACCGGATGAGGACAAGAGAAGCACCTAGCTGTGAATACACCAGAGGAGGAAGTAGGGGAAAAAAACGATATCAATATAAAGTAAAGAATGATTCTTGAATAAATAGTAAATACAACTAATAAAAAAAGGTTCACATAAATAAAACGTTAAATTAAATAATTTTAAAAAGACTAAGCAGATGCTAACATCATGAACAAAAAAAATGTGAATGTATCAAAAAAAATATTTGTTAGATCATTCTTCAAGTAAAAAGGCTGTCCATAAACATTAAGGTAAAAATATTACGTGTTTATATGGCTGTATTTTCATGTTTTTCATATTTGAATTCATCTTTAGGATTGTTGGAAAACATCTTTCAAAAAGGCATCTTCTTCGGCCAAATGTAGTGATTTGCTACCGGCAGCAACAGCACCACTTGGGTTTCTACCACAGTATCTGACCTTGAAATCCTTATATTTATCCGTTTCTTTTAATGTTGTGTGTAAGCGTGGTTCTGTGTATGCCCACGAACCCATGTTCAATGGCTCTTCCTGGCACCAAACAATTTCTTCCAAGTTTGGATAAGAATTTAATGAATCACGTAGCTGAGCAAATGGGAATGGGTGCAGCTCTTCAATCTTTAAGAAAGCAGTGGTCTTATCACCCAAACTTTCACGTCTTTTATGTAGGGCAGTGTACACTTGGCCACTCAGCAAAACTAATCTCTTGGTTTCCTCTTTCGTACCAATACTTTTTCCATGTTCAATATCTTCGATAATCCATTGGAATCCGCCTTCCGTGAATTCGGAAAGAGATGATCTGGCCAATGGGTGACGCAGCAGCTGTTTAGAAAAGAATAACGCCAATGGTTTACGGAATTGACGATGTTGCTGTCTCCTTAGAATGTGGAATAAATTAGCAGGCGTAGTTGGATAAACAACCTGGAAATTACAATCCTGATGTTGTCTCTGTAGCTTTTCTTCAGATGGGAAATATCTTGGGTCTTCATTGGCTAGTTGCAAGAATCTTTCCAATCTACCAGACGAATGTTCTGGCCCCTGGCCATCATAACCATGGGGTAAAGACAAAACTAAACCAGAGCGTTGCTTCCATTTTTGTTCACCACCGGCAATAAATTGGTCAATAATAACCTGTGCTGTATTTGCAAAGTCACCGAATTGAGCCTCCCACATGACTAGATAATCTGGGGAGGTTAGCGAATAACCATATTCGAAACCCATTACACCGTACTCAGACAACGAGGAATTTGCAATGGTGAAGTCTGCCTTTTCATTATTCAGAGTGCTTAGCGGTGTGTAAATGGCTTCAGATTGTTGGTCATGCAAGACTGCATGACGTTGAGAAAATGTACCTCTTTCTACATCTTCACCGGAAACCCTAACGTTCTGACCATCCAAAACCAATGTACCGAACGCTAATGCTTCACCGGTGGCCCAATCGATGCCTTCACCTGTCTCAATAGATTTTCCTCTATTTTTCAAAATTCTCTTTAGATTTTTGTGCACTTCAAAACCTTCTGGCCACGAAGAGAGTACCTTACCTAGTTCTTTCAAAGTACTCTCTGGAACATTAGTTGGTTCATGTGGTAATATCTCAGTGGCCAATTCCTTTGGGGATTTGAATCCTTCCCAGGCAGCAGTTAACCATTCTCTTTGAGATGGGACGTAATCCTTTGCCTTTTCGAAAGCATCTTCAAATAAGTTCCATACCCATTTCTTGTGCTCATCAATATCTTTTTTAGAAAATGTGCCTTCACTTATCAATTTTTCCGTATAGACGTCAATGACAGATTTTTGTTTTGCAATTTTTTTGTACATTAATGGTTGAGTAAACGATGGCTGATCGGTTTCATTATGTCCATGTTTTCTCCAACCAACGACATCAATTATGGCATCTGTGTGGAACTTATGTCTCCATTCTGCGGCTAAATTGAAAATAAAGGTCACAGCTTCCACGTCATTAGCGTTAACATGGAAAATTGGGGCATCAATGGCCTTAGCCAAATCGGAAGGATATGGTGTGGACCTTGCAAATCTTGGATCCGTAGTGAATCCGATCTGGTTGTTTGTAATAACATGAATAGTACCACCAGTAGAGTATTCTGGTAGGGTCAAGAAACCCATGGTTTCATAAACAACACCCTGCCCAGCAAAAGCAGCATCACCATGTAATAACACACCTAAGGCCTTTGTTTTTTCCTTCAAATCGTTCTTGGCATGCAATAAAGCTCTAGTTCTACCAAGAACAACTGGATCTTGGGATTCTAAATGAGAAGGATTTGCCACCAGCGATAAATTGACGTACTTACCAGACGTAGTTGGTCTTTGGTAGTTCATACCCAAATGGTACTTGACATCACCCGATCCTTCAATATCATCGCGAGCGCTCGAACCCTTAAATTCAGAAAAAATAGATTCATTTGGTTTACGGACCACATTGGATAAAACGTTCAATCTACCACGGTGAGCCATACCCAAAACAATATCTTCTACACCCAATTCAACAGAACGATCAACCAAAGTTTTAATACCTGGAACAACACTTTCCAAACCTTCTAAACCGAACCTCTTATCATTTGGAAATTTTGTAGATAAGAATGACTCAAAAGAAGTGGCCCATGTTAATCTATCTAAGATTTGTCTCTTTTGGTCCACTGTATATTGGTAAGGTTCAGGAATCTCAATTCTCTCTCTTAACCAATCACACTTTTGCTTAGATGGAATATGTGTGTATTGTACCCCATAAGAGGAACAATATAACTTTTCTAGATGATCCACAATCTCTTTCAGAGACATTTTAGATTTCCCGTCCCTTGCAAACCTTGGCAGGATACCAGGTCCTAGGTTGATTTCTTTATCAAGATCGTGTTTGCTAAAGCCGTAGTAGTCTAGAGTCAATTCCGGAGGAACAGGGTTATTTTTATTACTACCAAATGAGATCCCTAAAGGATCTATATGGGCTTTTAAATGACCTCTAACTTGGTAAGCTCTACATAGCAATTGCACTTTTAGATGAATGGAGACGTTCTCATCTACTGAACCAGTCATTGCGGTCCCTAAGGGAGCTGCTTCGGTACCCTGGGGAAAGTTACTGATACTGGGAGGAGCCTGAAAAGCCTTTGTAGCAGGAATCTTTGGGTTAGACATATTCTTGAAATATGCGTCCCATGAAACATGGACTGAAGATGGGTCTTTTTGCCAAGCTTGGTACATTTCATCGATATAGGTGGCATTTGATGTCGATAGAAAATTATCTGTACCAGTGGTGGCTAACCCTCTTCCGACAATTTTGACAGTAGATGCATTTTTAAGTAAAGATGTTTTTAATAGTCCTCTTGAACTATACCGGCAGGTTTGCGAAGACACGAACCTTAGCATAACGGTAAAATTTAGTATTTTCTAAAAACTGCTTTCTTTCTCTTTTGTTGTTTCTTTCAAACGAAACTATAATTTGGGGAAATTAGGAAGAAGTATGATGCTGAACGAGAATCGCTTCCTTCTCTCTTCCTATCTATATTCAGCTGCTGCGACTATGTGACAGAAACAAAATTGAGGGCGAAAAACAAACAAGATATGATCTTATTAAATAACACACGGGTTTGTTAAAGTATAAATAGTACACACCCAATGAATCTAAACCGTTATCGTAAATCGGACTTACATGTAGGTCTTGACTCCCGCAGTCCCTTTGCCAATCATTTATGTGTAATGCCTCTTTCTTATTTGCAGAGGCCCCTTCCTTAGCCCCGGAATCGCAAACGGTCGAAGCTAACTGGTCCATCGCAGCCGGGTAATTATTTTGCGGCACTAATAAGCCCAGAGAATAAGCCAAAGGATATTAGTTACTCAAAGAATTATATTCGCTCTGTCGATCTTATTGTTACAGTGGTATATATTTTATAAACATATGTAGAGGTAGAAAAAAAGGCTAGAAAGAGTATTAGAGGGGAAAGGGATATAGTCGTAAAAAAAAACATGTGGTGATGAAAACGTTACGAAGAGTGTTCCTTGAACCATTCATCAGTAAACTCATTTAACTTGTCAGCATCAACGTAAACCCAGGATCCCTCTTCATTATAGAATCTAGCATTTTCAAACATCGTTTGTAAGGCTTGCCTTACCTCCTCCAAAGTTTTGTAAGTGCCATTCTTGCAGTTTTTCAATATAATATCAATGGCCATGGGTTTTTCAATTACTTTAAAATAGTCCGGATAGTCGCGTTTCGAAGGAAGCTTTTCAAAAATGGACGTCCTTGGATGGGAGTCTACCTCATCTAACTGTTCGCGCATTTCTTCCACCAATTTTTCCACCGTGGGAAAAATCCCAAGCGACTTGGATTTAGTTTTAGTTTTTTTGGCTGCAGTCTTCTTCGCGGGCGATTTACTCTCTGGCTTTTCTTCTGCTCGCTTACTATCATTATTCTCCAACACAGTTGTTTTGTTTAGTTTGATCTTGACGGTCAGTTTCGGTTTCTTTTTCTTGGATTCTGAACCATTTATAATTTCAACGGAGCTACTTTTTACTTCCTCTTCCACCTTAGCGCCCCCGTTTTCTTGAGATGTACTCTCTTCTTGAGTATTCTCTTTGTCTTCTGCCGTAACAACGCTAATGGTCCTTTTCTTTCTACTACTCCGGCGTTTTGACCTGGAAGCTGTAGTCTCTTTATCAGCATTAGTTTCCTCATCCACAGCTGCAGTGAAGCTATTGTTCTCAATCAATGAAGTTTCGGATGCTTCAGGCGTGTTTTCCAGGGTTTCTATTTCATTCTCTTTTGTACCATTTTGACGTAATCTCCTTCTTTCACGTGCTTCACGTCTTTTTTTAATGGCATCTTCTAAAGACATATTATCATCTTCTACAGCCTCCAAAAATTGTTCTTCAGTTAGACCGTCATCATAGTAAACTCTTTTCTTTTGTCTAATCCTTCCCAATGGTTCAGAATCCTCTTTCTTGAAATGTTCTTCAATGTCTTCTCTGAATACTTTGGGTAGCTCGTCTAATTGAATCAATCTAGGAGGAGGGACTCTCAGGCCTTGCGCTTTAGCATCTGCTCTTTCTTGGTTCATTCTCTCCTTATCAATTTTATCAAATAGTATTTTTTCATCAGCGCTTCTGGCCAAAGTATCGTTTAACTCATCGTCATCTAATTCTGCTTTGTCATCATCATCCCTGTTCGTTTCACTTTCGATCAATCTTCTCAAAAAAGCTTCTTGCTCTTCTGCAGTTGATTTGTTATCAAACTTACCTGCCTGGATAACCTTGCCGTCAATGTCCAATTTCTGCATAGCTCTTTCCAAAATAACTTCCTCTACGGAATCAGTGGTAATTAATCTTAAAATTCTAACCTCATTCTTTTGTCCAATTCTGTGAGCTCTATCTTGGGCCTGTAAATCTTGGTGTGGATTCCAATCTGTATCAAAGATGATCACCGTATCTGCAGTTTGTAAATTCAAACCCAAACCACCGGCTCTAGTTGACAAAAGGAAACAGAAATAATCTGAATCTGGAGCATTAAATGCATTCAGCATTTCTGTTCTTTCTTCAGTCTTAGTGCTACCATCTAATCTCATATACTTCAAATCTTTCATTCTTAGGAAGTCTTCCATAATATCCATAACTTGAGTCATTTGGAAAAACATTAGCACTCTGTGGCCTGAGGCTTTGAATTTCGGTAGCACTCTATCCAGTAATTCAAACTTGCCCGCTACTCTGAAAAGTAAATCACTATTACCTCTTGAGGGGTTTACAACACCTTCCACTTCATCAAATACGAATGGATGGTTGCAGATTTTTCTTAATTGCATAATCTTATTGTTCAAACCTTTAATACCACCCTTTGTAGCCCCCTCTGTCCCTGCACCAACAAATAGCGCGTTATGCTTTAGCATTTGCTGATATAACTGTTGTTGCAAACCAGACAGTTTACATTTGATAACTTTTTCCACTTTATCAGGCAAATCCTTTTCCACTTCCTTTTTCAAACGACGCAATAAAAATGGCCTTAACACCTTATGTAATCTTCTAATAATTAACAGAGTTTCTTCTTCCGTTAATTCTAGTTTCTCTTGGGTACCGGTGTTGGCAAATGGAGTATTAAACCAATCTTCAAAAGTCTTCGCAGAATTGAAAATTTTAGGCAAAACAAAGTTCAACAGTGCCCATAATTCTGGTAGATTGTTCTGCAAAGGAGTACCCGTTAAAATCAATCTGTTTCTTGTACGATAATAATGAGAAATTGTGAATGATAACTTCGATTGAGCATTTTTCATTCTATGACCTTCGTCAATGATCATATGAGCCCAATCATGTTTTGATAAAAGAGATTTATCTTTAATAATATACTCATATGTTGTCAATAAGACGTCAAAATTTCCAATCCTTATTTGATGCTGTAAAGAGTGTCTTTGATTTGGTGTACCTTTGTATATAATAGTGTTTAAGCTCGGAGCCCATTTTTCAAATTCTAAAGTCCAATTGGTTATTGTGGATAAAGGTACAATGACTAGGAAAGGGCCGATGTCTTTCTTAACTTCATAAAGATATGTTATTAGAGAAATAGATTGGATGGTTTTACCTAAACCCATCTCATCTGCTAGAATACCGTTCAAATGATTATTGTACAACGACACCATCCATTCTAAACCTCGTAATTGATACTCTTTTAAAGTGCCGCCAACAAGAATAGAAGGTTGTTTATCAATTTTTTCTTTGATCCTATGAGCGACTTCATAATAGTCAGTCTTTTCTCTTTCTTCATCTGTAATTGGTTGGACTTCCTCACCATGAAGAATTTTTGCTTCGTTTTGTTGTGCTCTAACAGCCTCCGACAAAGAATCCAAAAAGGAATTAGTCTGCCTCAATAACTGTGTAATTCTAGTATCCTTAGTTTGATCTAAAAGCTTTAAATAAGCCTCCTCATCGTTAGACTTCAAAGCAGCTAAACGTTGCTTAGCAGTTCTTTCTATTCTTTTCTGTTCATCTTTCTCCATTTGATTGTGTAATGAAGCGCCTAATCTACCGAACTGAAAGCAACGTTCTTGACGAGACCATTGCTCGGACTGCCTTTCTTTGATGAAATCAATGATGCTGTTTATTTTTTGTAAATGTAAATTACGTTCCTTTTTTCTTTTTTCCAATAGTTGTTGCCTTTCTAATTCTTCTGCCAAACGAACGGTTTGTGGGACAATAACTTTGCTTCTAATTTGAACAGATCTTTGTGCAGCTGCTGTGAAAGGAGAATCACGTAGATATGGAATATTGTGGTGTGCCTGGCTGGCAACATTGTTGATTAACTTTTGCCTAATCGATTTTTGCTTAGTTAGTAGCTTTAAACTTTTCAATTCCACAAGAGCTTTGATTTTGAAAGTATCCATTCTGGACGATAAATCATCTTTTGTAATAAACTCTAAACAATCATCTAGTGAGTATGTACCCAGATTGGCAGGTAATCTTTCCAGCTCGTTAATTCTGTTGGATATACGTGCAGAAATCCTTATTTCGGTATCTGGATCGCCCAATGCAGTCTTCGTAGCGTTAGAAAATTTTGATTCTAAACCCAAACTTTTGGCCTTCGCATTGAAATCTGCTGATATTTTTATTGGTTTCTTTTCAGAATAGTCTACTTCGATCGCCGTAGTGTTATCGTTCTTGGTGTCTGGTAAGTCTAAGAAGTAGTCAGGGACATCTGTATCTTTCTCCAGTAACTGTAAGGCAACCAAGTGTTTATTCAATAAATCCTCATCGTACTGAAATCCTTTATCTATACTCTTTCTCAAGGTATCCAACTTTGTTTCGTAGATATCCTGATCACGTGATATATTCCTAAAAGTGTCTTCTATTGCCTTGATCTCCAACTTGTTTTCCTTTGGATGGTTTTGAATAGCCCTATAGCGGTAGAGTAGCTGCTCCAACTGTGCACTACTCCTCGGCTTTGGAATAGTGATTTCAGGTTGTTCCTCGGACCCCAGCTTTCCATTTGTTTCAGAGGCTGCAGCAACCGCAGCCAATGCGGCAACTGTTGTAGGTGTATTATTCATCACCGTGCTCATCAACTCAGATTGTTCCTGAAGCATTCGCGCTTGCTCTAAACTGTGCTGCCTCTTTGTGTTGTTATTTCCACCAAATTAGCCGCTGATTGCCTTTGTTTTTCTCTATACTCTTTTTCCTCTTAAGTTTCGTTTTCGTTATTGATAAACTTTTTCTTTTCTCAGTACCAAATTGGTGTCTTCTTTTTTTGCCACGGGGCGGGTACTAGATAGTCACGTGAATGTATACACGTGACCCTAATGCTCTTTGAAAAATTTTGCGATGAGCTTTAACTAAGGAATATGGAAATATAGCTGGCAACTGTGGAAATATTGTTTTGTGGAAAAGTTGTTTAGAATACGAACAACTTAAGGAGGGAGCTAGCTAGGCCAAAATGTCATCTTCGCTGAGCCAAACATCTAAATACCAGGCCACCTCGGTTGTTAATGGACTGCTATCAAACCTTTTGCCTGGCGTTCCCAAAATCAGAGCTAATAATGGCAAAACAAGTGTAAACAATGGGTCAAAAGCTCAGTTAATCGACAGGAACTTGAAAAAGAGAGTACAGTTACAAAACAGAGATGTTCACAAAATTAAAAAAAAATGCAAACTGGTCAAAAAAAAACAGGTTAAGAAACATAAATTAGATAAAGAGCAACTTGAACAACTGGCAAAACACCAGGTTTTGAAAAAACATCAACAAGAGGGCACATTAACGGACCATGAGAGGAAGTATTTGAATAAGTTAATCAAAAGGAATTCTCAAAATTTGAGGTCGTGGGATTTAGAAGAGGAAGTACGAGATGAGCTTGAAGACATTCAGCAATCCATCTTGAAGGATACAGTTTCCACTGCGAACACAGACAGGAGTAAAAGAAGAAGGTTCAAAAGAAAACAATTCAAGGAAGATATCAAAGGGAGCGATTTTGTTAAAGATCATAGATATCCTGGTCTGACACCGGGTTTGGCACCTGTAGGACTAAGCGACGAGGAAGACTCTAGTGAAGAAGATTAAACGTAATAAAATTAAATGCTATTTTGCTGTACTATACATAAAAGAATCATATTTACTTAGTATACTCGCTAAGATTTTCACGTGCTCATCAATGTGAACAAATTATTAAATACAAGCGTTTACTCGAACGGGATTTGGCCTAATTCATAATAAACCTGTCTTGTGTCAACGCATTGCTTTCTTATTATTCTTTTTTTGTCAGATAAAACTGGTATTAAAGCGCTTAGAACATCGTCCTGATAGCTCAAACAATAGTTTAGAGGTACTACAGTCGTAATCATTTCTAGAAGCTGTAAGGCTATTAACCTGACACTGACACTATTATATTTTTGCGGAAGCGAAAGAGATAGTAATAATGGAACTATTGTGCTTACGTGTTCAGTAATTAAAGTGTGATGTTTATCCGTAGTGTCCTTCAGAGTTTCTAAAGCGGATACCCTTACTTCAGGATCAGGCATATCCAAAGCCTGCAATAAAAGCGGGAATAAATCGTTGATAAAAGGACCAACCGATTGGCTTGGAGTATGCTTCAACACTAAGGATAATGCAGTTAAATAATTGCATTTAATGGTCATGTCCACGGTATTTTTATAGTTGCTGACTAGTGTTTGAAAAATGTCACCGAAGAATTTTTGTTTGTACAAGATTTTAACGTTATTATTCCAACTGATACCTTTAAATTTCTTCAAAGAACTGATATCCATGACAAAAACTTCGAATAGCTTCGATACAAGTGAGCCAATCTCTTCATTAGACAGTAAATCAATAAACTTTTTTGCAATTTCTGATGACTCTAATGAGTTTTGCATTATCAGCCCTTTAGTCAACCAAACCATCACTTCAAGATTAATTACTGATAAGTCTTTCCAATCGAATAATCCTATCACATCTTTTTCAGAGACGAATTTATTTGATAAGACCAACAGCAATTCCAGGTATCCTAATTTTTCAGTCTCCGTCATTCTTGGAGCATGTTTTTTGAGTAGTTGAACCGTTCCGAAAAGCACTGTAAATTTTTGGGGGAATTGGCAGTTTTTATTTAGTGCGGATAATATTTTAGCATATGAAATAGCCAATACATTTGGTGTGTCTAAGATTCTTATCTTACCTTCAGAAATGAAAAGCTCGTTATATCTGTCTAGTTCTTCTTGGTGTGCAGCCTGTGGAATTTTCAAATTGGTGAAGAAAAGAACGTTAGATAGAAGTGTCAAATTGTAATTGTCACTTACAATGGCCGATTCCTGAGTAATTATCTCAAATAATTTTGGCTCAATGGCATTCTTGAGTGCAAGAGCATCTTCTTCATTTAGCACGTTCTCATTTTGATTATTATTATTAAAAAGAGAATATATGGTTGAAATAAGTAGAAAGCAATATTCTCTGGATTTCGAAATTTTAGCTACCCTATTCAATTTTGTCGCTAAAAATGTAATGCTTTCTTTGACCAAAATATGTCTCGAAGTGGTGAAATCAAGAATAATCTTCAAAATTGTTTCAATGTGAATATTTTCCTCATCATTTACTCGAATTTTTTCCTCGAAGCAATCAGGTAACAAATCCAATAATTTCTTCAATGATATTTCAAAAACTAAATCCTCATATATCTCACTGATTGTCTTTAACCCTTCCAAACAAGCATAGTAAATGTTTTTGTTGTTATCCGTTAATATTTCTTCCGTGAAGTATTGAATAATTAGTGAAACTTCCTCTGGGGTTAAAAAGCCCTTCATTTTAATCATTTTTGTGAATTGAATCACAGATAGAGTCCTTATGGTAACCTCTGCCTTGGAGCTTCTTGTCAAGGCCATGCTCAAAATCATTATGATCTCGTCTTTGTATTCAGCCATTTTATTATTTGGCACCGGTGTTCCCAACGATTCTTTAGATATTCTTCCAAACAAATCAATGTACGAGTCAACAAAAAAAGAAAAATTCATAATCAGCAGCTTAAGTTTGGCAACTTCAGATGTATTGATCAAAAATAAGGGGAAAGTTGACGAAATGACCTTGTTAAATATCTCGACATTCCCACTACCTATAGCGGACAAAATCTGGCAGGTTTGCTTCAAATCCTTTTCATATTTAAAATTTGGTTTCAACTCATCTAATACATGAGTGAAGAACTTTTCAAATGATACTTTGTCAAAATTGTATAGTTGCAATGCCATTAGATTAATAATTTTCAAGCAAGCATCGTAGTTAGTATATTGGCCCACATCATCACTCTGTTGGCCTTTATTGTACGGATTTAGTAGAGTGTTTTCATTTCCTTCGCTGTTTTGCATAATTTCAAATTTCAAAGCGTTCCAAAGTAACGTCCAATTTTCCAATAAAGAAGAGCCGCCGAATTTTCTAACGCATTCTAATAGCGTCAGAAGTGTATCATTTTTCACTACCGGTGAAGAAGCAGTGAGTTTGTCCAGCAAATTGCTATAAGCATCTTCGGCAAATAATGGCGTCGCAGTAATTGCTGATCGCAAAGCTGTTTTTAAATCTTGGTTGGAGATCTTGTAAGGATCATGCTTTGGTGGCTTGAAAGTGATTGGGAAATAGCAAAATAAGACATCAAATAAGTCTTCTTTAAAATTCTCCACGTTTTGCAAGGACGATGTGATAGATTTATTAAGTGCAAATGACAAGAGTAAATTTCTAGGGTCTTTTTCACCATTGGCAACATGAAGAAATGTTTCAATAAACAAATCGTTGATTCGTTTGACTTGTTCGGTCGAGGATCCATTGACGAAAAATCTATCGAATATTTTTCTCAAAATTTTAAATGGCCAAAGTCTAGTTGATGCCAAATGCTGGCCTTGTTGATAGTTGTCCAATAATAATCTCAAAAGTTGAGCTATCTCGTTAATGGAGACATATTTCATTGGAGCTAATGCGGCGAAGCCCTCCAAGACTTCTTTTGCAAGCGCTTGATCATCAAGCTTAGACTGGTAAAACTGAAATATTACTGAGCATTCGTTTTTGGAGAGGTGGTCCTTGGGAGTTTTTGCTAAGATAGTGGTTAAACATGTCAACGCTTTCTTCCTTTCTACCTCATTTTCTGAAAGAAAATAATCTTTCAACGCAACGACAACTTCCAGCAATTTTATTGATCGGTGTACAATAGAATCCGTTACTGTGGAAGCGGTTTCGTTGGCCTTCGAATCATCAATATTCAGATTGGCCATAAAGGTAACGACTGCTGAATTTAGTTCGTCTGGTGTCATTGTAAGTCCCAATTGTTCCGCTTTTTCCCAGTTAAAACAAGTTCAATGAAAATTAACAGCTAATAACTAGATGATCATAGAGGTGACTCCTTCATTGCACGTAAAATGTACATAATCTACAATTCACTTAAATAACTAAACCAAATTTCAGTATTTGAAAAATTCATACCTATTACCCGCTTTTAACTTTTTCTTGGCTACTCACTCATGAAGGCCTAAAAAGAAGCTGCAAAGTGGTATTACCTATCTCGAAGTATGTCCTAGCTCTCTTTGACTCATTGAGGTCATTTAGAGTATACCATCCCTTCCAAATTAGCGGTATCAACATCACATACATTGGGAGTTGGTTGAATCGTTATGGTTGTATCACTAACCACGAAACGACAGCCACACAGGAAAATACATATAGAACTGTAGAAATTGGGATAAAGGATTAGGCAAATGAAGAGAGAAAGCAAATGTGGATTTAGGTCTTCATAATAGGACGTGACTGGTTAAAGTGTGAAAATTCTGGTTGTTTGTTGTGTTCCCATTTTAATAACCCTTTTTAGTTTTGTTATACATCAAAATGGCCTCGAGATTTACTTTCCCGCCCCAGAGGGATCAAGGCATTGGTTTCACCTTCCCACCGACAAATAAAGCAGAAAGTTCTAGCAACAATAACCAGATATCAATAGATATTGATCCTTCAGGCCAGGATGTCTTGGAGGAAATAAACGAAGCGCCACTTAACACATTTCCTCTTCACCAATCCGTTACGGATGCACCTATTATTGATATTCCATCTCCTACTGATATGTCTGAAGGCACCTCTCTAAATAATCAATTACTTTTACGGCAACAACAGCAACAAGGAACGGGGGAAGGTCAAGCTCTTCCGCCTACCTTTGTTGAGGAGCAAAGTGATCAAAACAAGATTTCAATGCTACTACCTGAACAAAAGCAGCAAAGTATGCAAGAATCAGCACCGCCGGACATTACAGCAAAATCAGTAGCAGAGGACTACGTGACTACTTTGAGACAGCAAATGGCTACAGATTGGAAAAGTCCCTCTGAATATGCTCTTCATATACTTTTTACAAAGTTTATTCGTTACGCGGAGAACAAACTAAATATGTGTCTACAGCAGTTGGACATGGCGGAACCCCCAATTGTAGAAATTCTTGGTGAAGGCGTTGATCCCAGCTTTGATGAAATTATTAAATCTCTAGGTCACATTGCAAAGAAAAAACCGAAACCTGTGATTGATGCAATGATGTTTTGGAGGAAGACTAAATCTGAAGCGGCCAACTCTGCTTCAGAAGAAATGGAAAAACTATTAAAAGAGTATGAGTTTGAAAAGGCACATCCCTCGCAGGCTCATTTTTTAATGAATAGGCGGCTATCAAGATCTTCCAGTAATACAACCTCAAAGTACAAACATAATAACAATACCAATAATCTTCCTGGCATGAAAAGGCACGTTTCCTCATCTTTCAACAACAAAGTTCCGTTAATCAAAGCTAGTAGCAGTAACAATAGCGCTACTTCAAGTCCATCCATAGCGAACTCACAATTGAAAAGTTTAGAGAACACAATTGAAGTAGCAAAAGAAGAAGCATTCCTTGCAGATAGGAAATCTCTGATTAGTATATACATCCTATGCAGGGTGCTAAATGAAATTGTTAAGCAGGCTTCCAGCAATGAAGAAGAAGATTTATCTGATAAGCTAGAAGAGATTGTTTTTACTCAGTTAAAAACTACTGATCCACTTTCTATATCAACTAGTTTAATTAAGTCTTCGAATTGGAATTCTTTTGCCGAACTACTGGGCTCTATGTCTGAAAAGAAATTTTTGTCAGTTAGTGATCGATTTATAGCTGATCTAGAAAAAATCCCGGCGTATATACCTCCCGAGTTAGAGCCAAGTACTCATTTGTTGATTCTTGGTATGAGATATTTGAAGTTAAGAAATTATCCGTTGGAGAAATTTGAAGAAAGTGCAGATTTCATGAAAAGTTTATCAAAGTTCTTCGCAAAGACTGAAAATTTTCCGGTTTGTTTGGCGTATGCTGAAGTCACTAACCAGCTATTGTTGCCTTTGGCTGGCTCGTTGACGGCAGAAGTTAATCATCCAACGTGGGTAGAGGCAATGTCTACTTTACTGAACACTGCCAAGAGGCTACAAGCTGATAATAAGTATTGGGTAAGTGGTTTCAAATTAACAGTTTCTATTTTGTGTGCATCACCACCAGACCTATTTTCTAAACAATGGCTATCGTTGTTGGAGGCAAATGCCTCAAAAGTTAAGTCCAAAAGTCTGAATGAAAGGATTATCTTTGCAGTTGGTTTATCCAGATTAGTTTGGGTCTATTTATATAGATGCCCAGAAACTTTAAATAATACTACAAGGACGCTTACCAAGCTTTTACAACTATATCTAAACACAAGGAAAAAAGAGAATTGGATAACCGGCGATTTTGGTCTCTTGAACCCATTGACAGACGCGTTAATATCAATTGGATTTTTACATCCGAATTTTTTAATGGAACAAGCTTTAATTCCATTGATACGGCAATCTTTCAATGGCTCTAACCTGGAAAATATCAATTACGAAAAACTGATTTTGACTATAAATACATACAAAGGATTGCTGGTTACAAAAGAGAGGCCAAGGTTTCCTGAGGATGATAACAGGCTTTATGAACTAAATTTAAACAATATTACAGTGAATCAGGTTCAAGAAGCCTCTTCCATAAACCATACAGAAATATCAGATTACTTTTATAAATTATTCCTTTTATTGGATTCTAGCATCGGTTCTGAAGTTTGGTCTCCTGAAAATCAGCACCAAAAGCAATCATCAAACGCATTCAGCCCATTTGGCTTTAGCTTTTCTAATGACAATGACTCAAGTAAAAATAAGTCGCTTTATGTTATATTGTTCGGCACCATCATTGAAGCTATACCATGTTGCCTTTCTATTTCACGCACTATCCCATATAAATCTACAATTGAGATTTTATCAAGGAACGCTGTTCATTCGGAGGTAATTATTTCTTCTAGCAGTCAAAATGCACTAAGAGCATTAGCATCTAAGAAGAATCCATACACCCTAATCACATGGTTTGCTAAATATTCATTTGATTTCGATGAAAAGACACAATCAAGTTATAACATGTCGTACTTGTCATCAAAGGAGTACAACAGATTATTGATACTTTATGTTGAGCTTTTGGAATGCTGGTTAGAAGAATTCCAATCGTCTAATAAAGAGGAAAATAAAAAAGAAACTGGTTTGGATGGAATTCGCTTGTTGCCGATCGATGCAGAACAAGAGGAGAGTAACGAAACCGAAAAACTGGAGTGGAAAAATACAGTTACAGTTATTGAAGAAGTAGAAGGGAATGGCTTATTTTTTCTTTGTTCACACGATGCAAAAATTCGTAGATTGGGCATCCAGATATTGAGAATTATTTTCAAGTTTGACGAAGCGATGATGGAGAAAACAGAGAAATTGTCAAACGGGCATTCTAGATCATCATCCCATTTTGCAGCTGATCGCGGAACAAGACTTATTGATTTATTAAATGAGTGTAATACCACTACCTTAATTAATCCACATAAAGCAACATTAAGTGCGGTTGAAAAAACGAGATTCAGTCGACTGAATTCTAAATATAAAAGAGGTCTACTTATCAAACTGGCCGAATCAGAGTACGGAGTAGATGCTGCACTATGGCAAAGGGCTTTCCCTAAATTACTGGCGTTGGTTTTCAAAACTTGTCCTATGGCGATGGCATTGTGTCGATCTATCGTTTGTATAAGACTTGTGCAAGTACACGAAATAATTCTGCGGGTAGCAAATGATGTTGATTTCAAACTCAAAAATGTTTTACCGGAAACAATAGTAAACCAATGGAAGCTATATTTGATTGCCGCATGTACTTCATTAACTTCCACGTTTGACCAAAAACTGCATATTCCGTCCAATATTCCTCAGCATGGCAGGAAAAAAAGTCAACAAATCTTTACTGTTCAGCACCAAAAAATCAAATCTGCGAAATCAATCTTCAAGATGGTTCTTCCCTTATTAAATGCAAAGTATATTATGATTAGGGATGCTATAATAACGGGGCTAAGCTCAATGAATATCAACATTTTTAAAGCATATGTGGAGGCAATTGATGTATTTTTAGTGGCATGGAAAGAAGGGAGCTCCAACAACCAAATCAGAGTGGAGATGTTTCATATTTTGACGATTTTATCGCCGTACTTAAAATCGGATATGATATTTAATGACGAATGGATACTTCGGAAATTATCAGAGTTTTTGCAGAAGACAAAACAGTTCCTCGAGAAGGATTCTGTGCAAATCTCCTACGAATATCAATCGCTGCGAAGCTACTTTGCAGGTCTTATATTGAGCTACTATATGGCAGTAAGAGAGCATCCGCTAATAGATGAATTATTTCCCTTCCAAGCACGCGCATCATGTTTCAATTTCTTGAAGGAATGGTGTGGTTATGGTGAGTACGAGCCAATATCTGAAGAAAGATATGCCATAATGATAAAAAATACAGAGAGTGGCAGAGATAGAACCGCTATTACAACTGGAATAGAATTCCAAAAAAACAGATTGCAGATGATCGTGCTAGAGACTATGGTTGTTTTATGTTCAGATCCAATAACCCAAACATTGGACGATGATTTAGAGTTGCCTATTGTGATTTCATTCGATACTGAAGATTTACTTGCTTGGATTGAAGCACTATTTGACTCGGACAATACTACTGTAAAAAATCTTGGTGTGCGTGCTTTGGAGAATCTCCTGGACAAAAATAGGGAAAATTTTAAACTATTTAGAGATGTTGCTTTCCAATGTGTTTCACACCACTCACATCCTTCGGTAGCTGTTTTATATTACACTACACTTTGTAAATCCGTTTTGAAATTGGATAATTTGGTTTTAGATGAAGATGAATTAGTCTCCTTGGGTTTGTATGGTTTAGTGGCAGATAAGGAAGATACAAGGACATTTGCTGTTGATCTACTTTCAGCTGTTGAAACGAAATTACATAATTCTTCTTATACCAAGGTATTTAAGGAGAGACTTGCAAATTCTTCAAAGACGGTTTACAAATCAACTGCAAAAGAAATTTCTAGCATATTTGCCGAACTGCTCTCTCAGGATTTGTGTTTGAGAATATTTTCCAGTTTGGTTAGAATACTTGATTTGTTTCCTTTCGAAATAAAAAGAGATTTGTTGGTGCTTATGGTACCTTGGGTAAACAAATTTACATTGAAATCTTTAGAAGAGTTGGACACGTTTATGGTATTGAATAACCTATTTTACATCACTATTGATCTTAACGACTCTTTACCGAACGAAGTAGAGCAGCTATGGATTTCTCTTGGCAAGGGTAATTCTTTCCAAAATATACACGTATCGCTGGAGTACATCATAAATTCTTCAATGAATCACTGCAATCCATTGTTTGTTCAGTATGCTAGAGATATTGTATTGTATTTGGCAAATATTCCTGGTGGCATTGGACTACTTGACACTCTATTGAATAATTTAGAACCGAAATACATGGTTCCTTTAGCGAAACATACGTTTAATGAGCCAATGAATAATAATAAGTATTCCTTTTTAGGGAATATCTGGGAACGACTAAATTACAATGGGAAAAGAATCATTTTTTCGAAGGCGCAGCTTTCGATTATCTTTTTAGTCAATTTGTTAACGAACTTGAGTGAATCTGTAAAGGCGAAAATTCCTCTTCTACTACATATGTCCATTTGCTTGCTTGACCATTATGTGCCGCTTATTCACGAAAGCGCGTGTAAAATTGCATCTACATTAATATTTGGATTGGCACCAAGTCACGAAAAGTCTGAGGAAACCGTGAAACTACTAAGAAATAAGCATGCCTTATGGTCATATGATAACTTGATGAAAAAAGGTGCAAGATCACCAAAAACTATGGACCTATTAATTAGGAACATAATCTCTATATTCTCGGACTTAGATGAATTTCAAGTAACTTGGCAAAGAATTGCCTTGAAGTGGGCTACCACTTGCTCAGTTAGGCACATAGCGTGCAGGTCATTTCAAATATTTAGATCATTATTGACATTTTTAGATCAGGAAATGTTGCGTGATATGCTTCATAGACTTTCGAACACTATATCGGATGGAAATGTCGATATACAAGGATTTGCCATGCAGATCTTGATGACTTTGAATGCAATCATGGCCGAACTTGATCCGACGAATTTGATCAGTTTCCCGCAGTTATTTTGGTCCATTACAGCATGTTTGAGCAGCATTCACGAACAAGAATTCATTGAAGTGCTGTCATGTTTAAGTAAATTCATTTCCAAGATCGATTTGGATTCTCCTGATACCGTACAGTGTTTGGTTGCGATCTTTCCTTCCAATTGGGAAGGTCGCTTTGATGGCTTGCAACAAATAGTTATGACTGGATTGCGATCAGCGAATTCCTTAGAGATTACGTGGAAATTTTTGGATAAGTTAAATTTGTTGAAAGATAGCCGAATTATAGCAAATACAGAGTCTAGGCTGCTTTTCGCATTAATAGCAAACCTTCCGAGATTTTTGAATGCAATGGATCGCAAAGATTTTACGGGCATTCAGGTTGCTGCAGATTCGTTAATTGAACTTGCAAATGCGTACAAACAACCTTCTCTTTCCCGTTTGATAGATTCTCTAGCAAAGAACAAGTTTAGATCAAAGAAAGATTTCATGAGCCAAGTAGTGAGTTTCATATCTAGAAACTACTTCCCCTCGTACTCCGCTCAAACGTTAGTGTTCCTTCTGGGTCTTCTGTTCAATAAAATAGGATGGATCAGAGTTCAAACTCTGGAAATTTTAAAATATGTTTTTCCTTTAATTGACTTAAGAAGGCCAGAATTTATTGGTGTCGGTGCTGATTTGATTTCTCCGTTACTCAGGTTACTATTTACTGAATACGAAGCAAAGGCCTTGGAAGTCTTAGATTGCGTACCAAATGTTTCTGGAAGTAAAATGGATAAGGATGTTTTAAGGATAACCATGGGAAATAAGGATGTGAAAGACGGCGATAATGCTACCACTACCTTGTTTGGTTTGCCTGAAGATAGCGGTTGGTCTGTTCCTATGCCAACAATGACGGCGGCTACGACAAGGCATAACGTTCACGCAGTTTTTATGACATGTGGTACAGGCAAATCAGATGAAGTATCTGCTCACGGATCGGATGATATGGATGCAGTTATCGAATTTCATGCGGATGGTGACTATGAACTCGGCAGAATGGATACAATTGTCGAGTTTCATGCGGACGGTGATTATGACCTTGGTAGAATGGACACAAACGATTCCATTTCTGTTGCGGAAGAAAAGGATGCTTCGTTAAGTCACATGTGGGCAGAGCTAGATAATCTTGATAGTTTTTTCACAAAGGACACAAATGTGCCAAATATCTCCTCTAAAATGGGGATGGGAATTCCACATGGACGTTCTGATTCGATTGAAACCACTCGCACAGATCAAACTTTTTCCTTTGAGTCTGCTCCACAGTTGTATGACAAAAAGGTCTCAGTCATACTGAACAGGAGCTTATCTAGAACACCGTCCAATGTTTCATTTAAAACTCATTTGGCTGATTCATTTGCTGTGAAAATAAACAGGAATGGAAAGCCAAGAATATAAGTTAATTTTTTCGTTCAAATAAATATAAAGCAGGCCTTGGTTTATGATAAGGTACCAATGATGAAGATATTTCGCATATAGCTAATACTGTTCGAAAATTAGATAATCTTATAGAGAAACTATTATCATTGTTTACTATATTATTCATGTTTTCTTTTAATTATCGAGCTTTTGAAGGTGAGGTAGTTTAGGAAGTGAGGCTGATAAGTAAAAATTGGATTTTAGGGAAAACTAGATCCAGGATTGGTACTATTTTCTTTTGTTATTGCAGTTTATCACCATTATTATTATTATATTATATTATTATTATTATTATTATTATTATTATTATCATATATAAATACACACATAAACGTTTTAAGCTTATGTTCAGCAAGTGCTGTAGCCACGATATTATAGAATATAAATCAAAGATAACGTTTTCATTCAGAGGGGTAATTTAAAGGTAGGTATTTCCCAAATAGCTGAGCATCTAACTGATCGAATACTCCAAGAATATCGTTTGAGTCAGTCATATTTTGTTCGTTTTTAATTTCAATATTAGGTGACATCTCCTCTTTATCTTCTATGTTCAAATTGTCTTGTGAAAGCGGTATTTGTAACTGGGGAAACCCTTCATAAGACGGTGAATTGTTATCAATCTTAATGCCGAAGTCATTATTATTATTTTTATTATTGTTACTATTGTTATTATTATTACTACTATTACCACTATTGTTATTGTTATTATTATTATTATTATTATTATTATTATTATTGTTGTTGTTGTTGTTGTTGTCGTTGTTGTTGTTGTTGTGATTATTATTACTATTGTTAGTAATATTATTGTTATTATTGTTTTTGCCACTAACATTATTGTAGTTGTTGTTAATGGTATCTGGGTTGGAGTTATTTGATGCATTGCTCTTACTGCTGCTAAAATCGAATGCACTGTTAGTAGGGATGTCGCCGTCATTCCTGATAAAGACGTCATCTGTGGCATCAAGAATATTTGATTGGCCATTATTATCAAGTCTGATATCAGTAGATAAGAAATTGTTCGGATCTCTTTCATTAGACATGTTAGTCGTTCCTTGGGATACTTGATCTTGCTGTTGTGCTTCATTTAAAGGATTTTCGGAAATAGGTGTATTATTTAGGTAATTAGCCATCGCGTAATCATTGGTGCTTTCTTCACTCTTAGCTAATGAAAAGCTATTCTTCGTATCCTGGGAAGAAAAGAATACGGGTGGTTGCAATGAATCTCCTAAATGAGGTTTCAAAGCGGAGGAATTATTAGTCACTAAAGAGGAACTTTCGTTGGATGGTGATGAATGTAACGCAGTAAGCTGGATAGTTTTTGAGTTTAGTTTTTCAAAAATTTGGTTCAATAAATTATAAGTCCTACTAGCGGCCATACTAGAATCCTTGAGTTGAATAAGAACGCTTCTACCAGTTTCTGCGTCTTTCAAAATATCATAATATTCTCTAGCACTATCCTTATCAGGCAATTGCGCCTCATGGATGTAAAATAAGAGACCTGCAACGGAGTAAAAAATTGTATAACAGGCATACCAGTATGAACCAGTTAATAAATTATTACTAACCATCTCTTTTGCTAACTTAATAACCGTTCGAGCCACGGCAATAGAGTTCCGGGCTCTCCGGTAACATAAGGGATCTACATTTTCAGCATTCATGTTGCGTGATAAATAATGAATAAAAGGCCTGTATAATATTATCTGAACGTGCAAAAAAGACAAATGTAATAAACGATTTGCCCTTTCATATTCAGGATCAATATTTTCTGCGTTAGGTATCAGTTCTTTGGGCAACGAATCCAACCAATTTCTCAACTTTAATTCCAAGCTAGTAACTGTCTCATGAGAAATTATATTACTAGTTTTTTTTATCGGATATAGTTCAGAAATGATCTCATTTAAAATCAAAAATAGTTTTGTATGTTCATTCGAAATCCCCGTACTTGATAAAACGGAGTGTTGGTTTTCAGGTAGGTACGCCACCTCAGTGATATTCTCATCTGATAAATCCAGGGGGAGAGTTTGGTCAAAATCGTCGGGGGAAATAGATCTCGGTAGGCCCAGCATTGCATTGATATAAACGTCCAGTTTATAGATTGTATAAAAAAGGCGTTTCCTCATCTCAATTTCTATTGGACTAAAACCAGAATTGGGGCTCAATTTCCTGTGAAAGCCTGCTCTCAAAGCACTTCTCATGGCGACACCGATATAAGTGTAACACGTTGATAAACGTGCGGAACATTGTAAGAATATAAACAGCATTAAAATTGCTTGTATGGAATTCAAGTCACGGGCATTTGTAATGTCGATTAGTTTCCTAGCTGCAATGAAGTACTTGTAACCTTCATCCTGTAGAAACTTTTCCCTTGACGAGTCATTTGAGACAATGGATTTCGAGAATAATGCTCCCACAGCGATTGCAGCGTAGCACAATGGTAAAAATTGCATTTGCTTAGACGTATAATTGTTTGGGTCTGTCTCATACAACTCATCCAATTGTCTAATGAACGATGGTCTGTGATAAAATCGGAGAAGAACACAGCAATGTTCCCAAGTACTTTTCACGAATTGTAAAGCGATCGCTTTTGGTGGTAGAATTATTTTTATTTCTCTACCAACCGGGATATTGGAGTAGGTATCTACACTGTCTTGTTCCCTGTTGCTGGAGGCGCTATTCGAGTCACTTTTCATGTTAGGTAAAAATTCGTCTGGAGTGGAGTTTTTTGAATTTGAAGAAAGTACTGGTTGGATCGGCGAAGAACTGTCATTTACGATCAAAGTATATTCTTTTACAGTGTCATCTAAAAACGACTGCGAGTCTCTCTTAAAATTGTGAAAGATCTGCAAGAACACAGGAATATCCAGATTGTCTATATCAGGTAACTGCGGGAAGACCTCATCAAATATTTGCTTGTACCTGTCAATCTTCGATTGTAGCCTTGTGCTCTTAGTCTTATACTTTCTTGGTTTAGATGGATTGTTACTTGCAGGTATTGTAGAAGCACCCGGTAAAATAGCCCTTTCTGTTTTAATGTTTGAGAGGAGTTTATTTGGATTGGAAGCGGCGGCTGCCACCACAGTACTTGATGATGGACCAGTAGTAACATTGCCCAGTGTTAAAACTCCGGAGTTTCCGGAGTTCTGTGTTCTCTTCGTAGGCTTCTTATAAGTACATTCATAAGAGTACACAGTACAATGGATACATGGTTGCTGACCATCACATTTAACTTTTTTCTTTCTGCATTCATCACAGGCTCTAGTGACCCTTCTTCTCTTGACAGACTGTTCCCCTTGTTGCGCTTGTTCTGGCATAACGCCCTTATCAATTATAATATGCGCTCCTTTTTCTTTGTCTCTTACCTTATGGAACTCAAATAAAAAGAGGCTTTTTTTCTATATGTTAACCTCTTCGAGATTTTCTAACCGCTTTATAAAAAATTCGATTACTGGTTGTCTTCAATGCAAGGAACTACTCAACAATAGAAGGTCATGTCCAAGTAGACAAACCTCATTACTGTAGTCACTTTTGAAAAAAAAATTACCAAAAAAAAGAAAAAAAGAAATCACTAGGGCTTGAAGAGCGTAGGTCTTTGAAAATGTTTTTTAAAGGGCTTGAACGGAAATATAGCATATATGATAGGTCTAAAAAAGTTACGAAATAGGTTATGATCCATGGATGAGGTAAACAAAAAAATGGAAAAACATAAACAAATCAGAAACGGTATAGAGAGAACAGGATGGTAAGAGGTTTAGATGAATACCGGCTCTATAGAAGATTAAAGGTTTAAATAATAGTGTGTAAATTGTGCGTTCAATTAGCAAAGAAAGGCTTGGAGAGACACAGTAATAATAAATGTCTGTTACCAGTAGGGAACAAAAATTTAGTGGTAAGTATAGTTCGTATACAGCCCAGGATCGCCAAGGGCTTGTTAATGCGGTGACATGTGTTCTTAGCTCGTCAAGCGATCCTGTGGCTGTGTCAAGTGACTATTCCAATAGCTTGAGTATTGCCAGAGAGGTCAACGCTTATGCTAAAATTGCCGGATGTGATTGGACGTATTATGTACAAAAATTAGAGGTTACCATTGGTAGGAACACAGACAGCTTGAACTTGAATGCTGTGCCCGGTACAGTTGTGAAGAAGAATATAGACATTGATCTTGGTCCTGCCAAAATTGTGTCTAGGAAGCATGCTGCAATCAGATTCAACCTGGAGAGCGGATCATGGGAATTACAGATATTCGGTAGAAATGGTGCTAAAGTCAATTTTAGAAGGATTCCCACAGGTCCAGACTCTCCTCCTACGGTGCTACAGTCGGGTTGTATCATAGACATAGGTGGTGTGCAAATGATCTTTATATTGCCGGAACAAGAAACTATTATATCGGATTATTGCCTGAATCACCTCATGCCCAAATTACTATCTACTTATGGTACGAATGGTAACAACAACCCGTTGCTACGTAACATTATCGAAGGTTCTACCTATTTAAGAGAGCAAAGGTTACAGGAAGAGGCTCGATTACAACGGCTGGACCACCTACACACCCCATTATCGTCATCATCAGATGTTAACCCAATAGGGGATCCACATGGAGACACGATTATGATGGAAGAAGATGAAGAAGATGAAAATTACACCAGAGGAGGAATTAGACCGAATACATACACGTCCAGTAGCAACAATGCTGTCCCTAACGATAATGTACGCCATATAGAAAATCCATCAGACTTGTCGCTGGATGAAAACAGATATATCAAACCACCGCAGTCTTATGCATCGATGATCACCCAGGCCATTCTTTCAACACCCGAAGGAAGTATTTCATTAGCGGATATTTACAAATTTATCTCTGACAACTACGCATTTTACAGGTTTTCTCAAATGGCGTGGCAGAACTCCGTGAGGCATAATCTGTCCCTAAATAAAGCCTTCGAGAAGGTGCCCAAAAGAGCTGGTCAACAAGGTAAAGGGATGAATTGGAAAATTAGCGATGAAGTCAGGCGTGATTTTTTGAACAAGTGGAATGCTGGTAAATTGAGTAAGATTAGACGAGGTGCTTCTGTGACAAGACAACTGCAGTTGCACATGTCCAAATTTGGAGAAATACCTGCTCCTGAATCTTCATCAATTGACCCGAGGGGGATAAAAGCACAGAAGGTGAAAAAGTCTTTACAAGCTACGAGCTCGATTTTAGGTGAAAGCGCCCCGCAATTACAAAGAACTCAACTCACTGGCCAAATTTCTACTACGACATCCATGGACGTAACAACAAACGCAAACGTGAACAATTCCTCTCTGAGTTGAAATTCAGCGTCGTCGAACCCATATGTATTATTAAACAATAAAGAACAAAGACCCGTTAAGAAATATCTTACACCTTTTAGATTAACGATTAAATAAACAAGAATTCTCGATTTATATCTTTTTATTGAATGAATTTTTTGATTCTTTATGACTTCTGTACCTCTGTGCTACCAAACGCGAAAGCCACAGTAGTTTATTTATTTTAATGTTAGATTAAGGAAACCGCCAGAAAAGAAAATAAAAAAAAATGGAGAGAAGAGACTGCTAGCGGCAAAGGATGGAATATGAAGATTTGGAACTGATTACCATTTGGTCTTCCCCGACAAAGGACAAACTTTGCCAATTTATCAAGCAGGATCTTTCGAAGGAGCATGTTGTTACCCAGTTATTTTTTATTGATGCCACAAGCTCATTCCCGCTAAGCCAATTCCAAAAACTTGTACCGCCAACCCTTCCAGAAAACGTCAGAATATACGAGAATATTAGAATCAACACTTGCCTTGATCTCGAAGAACTCAGTGCCATAACGGTGAAACTACTACAAATCTTATCTATGAATAAAATAAACGCCCAAAGAGGCACTGAAGACGCTGTGACAGAACCCCTAAAGATCATCTTATACATTAATGGATTAGAAGTCATGTTTAGAAACTCCCAGTTCAAATCCTCCCCTCAAAGGTCACACGAACTGTTAAGGGATACATTGCTCAAGTTACGTGTAATGGGGAATGACGAGAATGAGAATGCATCTATAAGAACACTGCTAGAATTCCCTAAGGAACAGCTTTTAGATTATTATTTAAAAAAAAACAACAATACAAGAACGTCATCTGTGCGTAGCAAGAGAAGGCGGATTAAAAATGGAGATTCCCTTGCTGAATATATCTGGAAGTATTATGCAGATTCATTATTCGAATGACTACATAAGTGCAATTAAAGCATCGGTACACCATGTAACACCAGTACATTTATTCATGAAACATTAAATTTTTCTGCGTCGGGCCGAGAGATTATTTTCATGATACTTCGGCCTAGCTATGCTCCTACGCCCGCCAATGCAGAACAAATCCTGCCCGGGAAAACTACCCCGATACTAGACTTCTCCCTCTGTATCCATGCCCGGCAACAGAGACCCTTGGCTAAGCCCGATGCGCAATAGTACCTGTAGTGCACTCCCCGAGCTTATGCCTGAGAATATGCTATTGCAATGGGTCAATGTAGGTACTGCAGGGAAATTCAATCTTGGGCTGCTGTGTAATAATAATTAAATTAGCAATTTAGTAATCACACTGTATAATTGCACGCTATCGTTATACATATTATTTCTCTTTGAAAACGGAAGGTGAAGAACAAATCGAGAAAATGTCTGTTGAACCAGTTGTTGTCATTGATGGTACGTAAGATTTTGCACTAATAATTGAATGTGTTTTCCTTTCCCAGCCGCAGGATTTGCTCATGGTGCACAGCGTTTACGAGTCCCCAAGGAATATGATAAAAATATTACAGCCGCAGAAGGGTGGAATACAGAAGGGTCTTCGTAGATTGTGTATACGCTAAAACATGGAGATAGAGAGAGATGGGAATTATGAACGGGAAAAACAGGTTTTATTTAAAGGATAATACTAACAAATCCATTTTTTTGAATGAGCATCCATTCATTCATCAATAATAATCTTCAACCAGGTAAGGGTCATTTAGTAGGTCGTTTAGCTTCCGTTGTTGCTAAGCAATTATTAAACGGTCAAAAAATCGTTGTTGTTAGAGCTGAAGAATTAAACATTTCTGGTGAATTTTTCAGAAACAAATTAAAGTACCATGATTTCTTGAGAAAGGCTACCGCTTTCAACAAGACCCGTGGTCCATTCCATTTCAGAGCCCCATCTAGAATCTTCTACAAAGCTCTTCGTGGTATGGTTTCTCACAAGACTGCTCGTGGTAAGGCCGCTTTGGAACGTTTAAAGGTCTTTGAAGGTATCCCACCTCCATACGATAAGAAGAAGAGAGTTGTTGTCCCACAAGCATTGAGAGTTTTGAGATTGAAGCCAGGTAGAAAGTACACCACCTTGGGTAAGTTGTCTACTTCCGTTGGTTGGAAATACGAAGATGTTGTTGCCAAATTGGAAGCAAAGAGAAAGGTCAGATCCGCCGAATATTACGCCAAGAAGAGAGCTTTCACCAAGAAAGTTGCCTCTGCTAATGCTACTGCTGCTGAATCTGATGTTGCTAAACAATTAGCCGCTTTGGGTTACTAAGAAATTAAAAATAGTTTTTCTTTAATACTTTACATTTTGTAATATAATCACAAATATTTTTTAGAAATAATAAAAACCAAAGAAACCATTCCTCCCCGTTACAGTTTAGATTGCCTCCCCTTTTTCTTTCGTACTTTTTATATTTTTATCGTTTGATATTCACAAGAAATTAAATCTATCATATAGCCTTTATTTACTAAAGCCTATGCTTAAGGTTCTCGTATACACAAAATGTAATGCAAGTGGATGGAATGGCCCGTACTAAGTTTGCAGATAGGCCCTTATAAAGTCCAACAAAACCATCATTAGCAATGATTAATTTTATCAAAGGAAAGAGCCTAAATTTTTGCTCATTGGCCCTGAAACTTTGTAAGTTTGATTTTAATAATTGAAAAGGGTAAACCAAAGTGACGGAGATCATTTTTCCCAACGATGTGATTTCAATGGTTTCAAGATTTGTTAAATGGATGTCAAGCTCATTTTCCCTCTTCCGTCGCAATTTTCTTTGCTTTAAGGTATCGTAAACTGCAAAATATAAGGCACCTTGCGAAACACCAAACAGTGCGGGTACAAGGCCCTTCCATAGGCCCTGGAAGCCATCAGTTCGTAACAGTTGTTGGACACCGTTGTACATAGAAGTGTACGCTCCTTGGGCGCCTTTACTTGTAGACATTATCCTGGTCTTTATAACCCAGATAGGGTTTGTTAGGATAGCTGTCATCAACCCACTGGAAGCACCGGCAGACAAATAAATAAGCGAATTCATTTTGTGGTCGTTCCCAACACCTTTAAGCTGCGTTTCCCCTGGCTTTGCCACTGACTTGTATATCAATTCTTTCGTGACACCATATAAACCGAAATAAACACCCCATGCAATGGCATTTCCAAACAAATTTATGCTTAATCCGCGATACAGTTCGTTCGTAACACTACGTCCACTATTCGCCGACGAACGTATAATCTCTTTGATTACCATAAATGGGCCGTAATGGGCCTTTTGTGCGCTTGTAGCGGATAATTGCAAACGAACCTTCAGTAAATCTAATGGATGCACTACCAATGTGGTGACGGATCCCGCGGACAGACCTGAGATAACCTCCTTCTGCAGTGGCGTCCACTGGTGATCGACCATATTATCAAGAGCTTCCTGCTGCGTGCTGGTTTTGCAAAGTACAAAGACAAGATATTGTACATATTCCTATGAAAGCTACTGCTCTTCACGTACTCCTTCACTTTTTTTTTTCAGTTTAAGTTTTCCAATTTTTTTGTAAGATGAACCTTTCAGCAAATCTGTTAAGAGTCAATTTCCTCGGTAAGAAATATAAAATATAAATGAATATAGATTATAAAACAGACTGTACTTAAACAGCCCCCGTCAATACGATAACGCAGTAAAATAAATGCTCATCATGATAAATCCAACAAAAAAATAAACGGAAGGAAACTGAAAAGAAAAAAAAGGAAACGAAGAAAAACATAATTTATCGTTTGATAGCAGTAAGTCGCAGATCAAGTCGCGCCTGTATCCTTACAAACATGACGACATTGAGCTGTACAAAGCTATGACCAACCGTTCCATAATTAACTCTTTTCAACACATTGAAAATAAGACTTCCCCCATCGAAGCATCAAGTTCTTGCATGTCACAAGATACTTGATCGTAACCTCCTGAAGGTCCCTTTCAGAAACACATGGAGTGTAGTTTACTAGGAAGGAAGAAGAGACATCGAAAACTTTTTCACTTTATATAGGTGAGAAAAATGGTGCAAGAGAGCATGACCGTGTATGGTGACATATAAATGGTTGTTGGCAGCGAATTTAACAACACTGCAGATGTAGATGTCGTAGCTATCCTTCTCACGTTGTTGAATGCTGACTATTTTGTTATTAAGCAACGCCTTGTTAGTGCTTGTTTTACAAAGCGTATTAAATGGTATTTTATTTATGCTATCGCTTTATTATCTTTATTTTCATCACGTAACACGGTGTGTGCGCCATATTAATGTTGCAACAGTCGTGAGGTGATTAACAAACAGTATCAGACTAAACTCACCCTTTGGTGATATGCAATTTCTTGAGGCGCAAAAGGTTGATCCTGAAAGCTTTTGTGATAGACTACCTTCAAGCAAAGCGAACGTAAACGGCAAAGATGGATACCAGCAACCACAACCAAGACCACGACTCCCACGTGGCGGCACAGAGGGAGAACGACAATAATTATATGCCACCTTCCCCCTCCATGAGCGAGAGTTCTATGATTTTTGAAAGAAATGTAGAGGACCCATCATACCTTTATAAAACGGTGTCAAACAACGCTGCAAACTCTCTCTCTAGGCAGAGCAGCAGGACCAGTTTGTTCAATCATAATAATTCTAGTAATAGGAACTTCCATAACTTAAGCCAGAGATCGTCTGCTGTGAATCTACATTTGCAACCTTCTAGGACTAATGAGTCAATAGCATCGTACCAGACATACAATCCGGATTTTGTTGTGCAGACTCCACTGGATCACCGTCGTACCTTAGAGAATTTCGTCCCTCCTGCATTAGACGCTGGCTGTTCTATTGTAACTGACGACACGACTGGCCTTGATGACGTTGATATGGTTTATTCGAGAAGGCCATCTACCATCGGCCTGGATAGAGCCCTAGGTAGGACAAGAAGTCTTTCGTCACAATCTTTTGATAACGAAACGTCGCCTGCGCATCCAAGATCTCCCAACGACCATGGTTCAAGACTACTAAGGTTTTATTCCTACGCTGACATGTTGTCCGATGACAACAATAACAACGTTAGTAATGCGACATCAACATCATCAACTGCGAACCCCTTGAGAAGACCCCCAATGCAAGGTCACTACTCGTTCTCGTCGTCCCTTTTGAATTCTCCTTCTCATTTGCCTTCCCCCCCATCAGCTTCGGCATCACCACCTCAACATATGAACTTCACCAACCCTTTCATCATATCTAGACGTTACTCTAACACAACGATCAACAATGCCAATGGGGGAACCAGCGCTGGAAGCACTACGGGGGCCGCACTATCAAGATCGCCATCGAACCAACAGTACTTACTTAAACAACAAAGGTCACCTTCAGGGAGCGCCCGTTCAAGAAGAAACAGCAATAGGCCCGGCAGTGCTGCCAACATTATGATCGGGAAACCTAAATCCAAATTCCATATCGAATCCAGTGGCAGTGAAGGGTTTTCTTCCGAAGAGGAGGACAACACTATGATTGAAAGAGATAAACTCAATCTAAAGCAAAAATTGCAGTCACAACTGGCACAACCACCATCAATTGCCAACATGGTTAACGATAATCACAATAATACTAATAAACACAAGAATACTATTAATAATAACATCAAAAATAGCCCTGCGTTCACAAACTCGAATCCAAGTTCAAAATCAAATTCAAACTCTACAATAACCTCTATGAATCCAGACACAACCAAATAAAGAAAACTGAAGGGCCGCGATTGTTCATTTCTTCAACCTTCTTCTCCTACTCTAAAAATTCATTTAAGTCTCTTTTTTCCATATATATAGATATATAACGGTATTTTATGTATGCACGTATACCCCAATAATGCCACTAATTTACTCCGTTTTCCATCCCATAATCAGCAAAGACCATGTGTGATTTCAAATATAAAAAATAAGAAACATGTGAATATGTATATATGTTATGCGGGAACCAACCCTTTACAATTAGCTATCTAACTAGTCCTTTTTCGAGCTCCAGAATTTACCATCACCCTTATCATTCCATTCTTTGAATTTGTTCTTGGCTTCATCGTACTTTTTCAACGCTTCATCGTACTTCTTTTGGGCCTCATCTTTTAAAGCCTGCTTGTCATTGTCGACCTTGGAAGTCCATCCAGACCACCAGTGGCTGCCGTACTGTTTCAAGTCCTCCTTCGCCTTAGATAACGAGTCCATGGCATCGGACACGTTCTTGTCCAGTTGTTTCTTTGAATTCTCATAATTCCATCTTAAATCGTCCATTTCGTCCTTGGAAAGTTGAGCGGCTGTTTCACCCCATCCTTCTAAACCTCTGGCTACCCGTTCAGCAATCTGTTGCTCGCTTTGCTCCCCTTTGTTGTAACCAAACCAGCCCTTTTCCTTGATCTTCTTCAGCTCGTCAAGACGTTTTTGCGCCTCGCTTGGCTCTGAAGAAGCATTTCTCTTGGCTTCCTCCAACTCTTCTCTACCAAACTCCTGTGCCGTATCACCCCAGCCTTGGACACTTCTTGCAGCGGCTTCTTCAGTCTTAGCGTCACCCGTGTTATTCTTCAACAGGCGTTTCAAAGGATTACTGTTCCTTTCCTGTTGGTCTAGCTTGTCCGAAAGCTCATTAAAGTCTCTGGCTCTCCCGTACCTTTCGTACTCAATGGATGCTCTGTCCAGAGCGGCCTTCTTCTCTCTCATCACCGTGGACAAGAGCTCCTTCTCATTACGATCCACTGCCTCTTCGAAACGCTTCTTAGCAGTATCAAATTCCCCGATGGCTATGGCTTTCCTTCTTTCAGCCTCACTAAACCCCCAATTGAAGATGCTTTGCGAGGAAGAATCCTTGGCTTTTTGGCCTAGCTGCTTGCGTGTCTGAGCATCCTCTTCCGGTGATATCACACGCTTAGTTACCTTTGGAGCCTCTTCCCTAGCCTTTTGAGATACGCCCAGAAGCGCGTCTTTTAACGACAAGGCATCTTCCTTTATGCCTTGCTTTATGTTATGTAGCTTTCCCAACTGTGGGGGTGCTGAACTGCCGTACTCCTGGCCGTTGTAGTAAGCGGAGACGTTGCCCTCTCTTCTCTGACCCTTGGCCTTCTGTTCTCTGACCATGATGCTAGCTGTGATGGCAGCTGCCAATGCTGCACTGCCGACAATTATTCTTGATGACATCCTTATCTGCTTGTTTTATTAAATGATTAACGTTACTGGCCGATCAAAAATACCCTTTATTTCAAGAAAGGGCAAAGAAGCAGGACTTTAGCAAGAACCGTTTCCCCTTATATATACTCCTCTTCAAGGAACTCGACAAAATAAGGGTCAACAAACTCCTCCCTTAACCCACACGGGCCACCGGCAAGCTTGTGCTCCTGCGAATAGCAGTACACTATTGGTTGTTGCAAATCCTGACGATTCACTTTCAAACACCATGCAGGCAGGAGAGTCAAACAAGACTGTTTGCTGTGTTATTGTCACCGCTGATGGTTGTGATGACCACCGCTTACCTATGACGAGGGGCAACGTCTTCACATTTCATGTTTACCACCAATATGCCAATTATTTTAAGAAATCTGCATAACAGAAGGACGCCAGCTGGCCATAGCATTTATAGATTCCTGCATTAATGTAACCGTCCGCACACCGTATGTATCAGCTTGTCAATTATTATATGAAATGTATATATATTTACGAACTTCAATTTTGTCAACATATTTCTGGAACAAGACTGGCTGGAACGTCTCAGCACACACAGGACAGAATATCAAAATTCTCGAGTAATTTGAGAACCCCCAGTAAGTGAGGTACCACCCTTGGTTGTAGTCTTGTATATTAATCCTTCTTTATTTTAGTATAAATCGATCCTTTCTATTATACAATTCGCCGGTAATTTTTCAGTGAAAAACGAGTTTTGCAGTCAAACCATTCCTGGATGTACTATACAAAAAAAAGGTCCGAAGACGTGTAAAGGATATATAACGCCAAGTTGATCATCACTAACCATCATGTCTGATAATTTGTTATCTTTAGAGAATCCGGTGGTGCCTAGTCACTATGAGTTGCGTCTAGAAATTGACCCTAAGCAGTCGTCGCCCAATTTCAAAGGATCCGCCATAATCCATTTGAAATTCAATCCGAACTCCACCACCTTAGCTTCTATCGAAGACAGTTTTACCCAGTTCAAGTTACATTCCAAGGATTTGATTGTGTTGTCTGCACATGCCACCATAGGGTCTACTAAGTTTGATCTAAAAATTTCTCAGGACACTGGAAAGCATTTGTCGATTTTCAACTCTGAATCTCCTATTCAATTGTCCAACGATTGCCCTCTGATTTTGTCCGTGCAATACGTGGGTAAAATTCGTGACATAAAGACACATCATGATAAGACTTTTGGTATTTTCAAAACCAATTTTATGGATCGTAAAACCGGTACTGCCAATAATCACGTCGTTGCTACTCACTGCCAACCGTTTTCCGCTAGCAATATTTTCCCATGTATTGACGAGCCTTCAAACAAGTCCACTTTTCAATTGAACATTGCAACGGATTCACAATATAAAGCCGTTTCCAATACTCCTGTAGAGATGGTCGAAGCTTTGGATAGTTCTCAAAAACATTTGGTGAAATTTGCCAAGACACCTTTGATGACTACTTCCGTATTTGGTTTTTCTATTGGTGATTTAGAATTTTTGAAAACGGAAATCAAGTTGGAAGGTGATAGGACTATTCCCGTTTCAATTTATGCACCTTGGGATATTGCTAATGCCGCTTTCACTTTAGATACAGTCCAGAAATATCTACCTTTGTTGGAATCCTATTTCAAGTGTCCATACCCTCTGCCAAAGTTAGATTTCGTCCTACTACCATATTTAAGTGACATGGCAATGGAGAACTTTGGTATGATCACCATCCAACTAAACCACCTGCTCATACCACCAAATGCCTTGGCCAATGAATCCGTCAGAGAGCAAGCACAGCAACTCATTGTCCACGAACTCGTTCATCAATGGATGGGCAACTACATATCTTTTGACTCGTGGGAATCTCTTTGGTTTAATGAGTCTTTCGCTACCTGGTTGGCATGCCACATACTAGAACAGAATGGTGACCTATCCCATTATTGGACCTCAGAACCTTATTTACTACAGCAAGTGGAGCCGACCATGTGCAGAGATGCAGCTGACGTTAATGGAAGAAGCATATTTCAGATTTCGCAACGGAACACTGGCATAGATTCTCAAACCTCCGATATTTTTGATCCTGAGGCATACACAAAGGGTATTATCATGCTGAGGTCCCTGCAATTGGCTACAGGCGAATCTCATCTACAAAAGGGCCTGGAAAGTGTATTTGAAGATACTAAAACATTTCATGCGAGAAGCGTCAAACCAATGGATATATGGAATCATATCGGAAAATTTTTGAAGTCTCAAAATATCACAAACTTCGTTTCATCTTGGACAAGAACGCCAGGTTTACCTGTCGTTAAGGTCGAAGTAGAAGAGAAAGACGGAAAAACGCAAACAAAATTGACTCAACACAGATTTATCAATCAATTGTCTACTGAAGAAAAGGATCAGTTAGAAGATGTCCCATATCAGGTGCCCTTATTCGGGGTTCTGCCAGATGGTAAAATGGATACTAAAAATGTACTATTGACAGATAGGACCTTAACGTTGGATTATCCTATCTTAGTAATTAACCATTTAGCCCAAGGTTATTACCGCGTTTCATATGAGTCCGAAGAGTGCTATGCATTGATTAATGATAAAATAACTGAGGAGACGTTATCCGAGATTGACCTCCGGAAGATTTTCTTAGACTTGTCGCAGTTTATTGGAGATGAGGGTTTCCAGAATTCTATTCATTTGCACGGTCTCTTTAAGATACTAAACCATATCGCTTCTCCTTCCACAAAGATTGCATCAAAATATTGGGATCCTCTTTCCAAGGGGTTGGAAGTTCTGCAAACGATCGATCGTGCCAGTTTAACGAGCTCTAAATTACAATCTTTCTTAAAGAAAAAAATTGTCATTCCCCTTTTCAATAAGATTGATTGGCCCCACGGTGAATTTGATAAAAGCACAAACCCTCACGAGTTGAAAGTCATGTCTCAAGTCTTGTTTTTAAATAAAAACTCCGCAAAATGTGCTGAATTGTGTCAAATTTATTTCAAACATCTATTACAGGGCCCACGTTCGAGCGTACCGTTAGAATTAGTGAACTCAATCCTTGTCGTCGTATCGCAACATTGTGCAAACATCAAGCAGTGGAAAAAAATATTCGATTTGGTGAAACGCAGTTCCTGTACTGGTATCACAAACCATGTCATTAATATGTATGACCAAAACAGTAGCGAAACCGCCATGTTGATTCAAAACGGTGCAATAGAATCTCTTGGATTCTGTTTAGATTCTGATATCGTGAAAAAAACTTTGAATTTTATCACTTCCAATATTGAGTCAGAGGGGATGGAACTGGCATTATTCGGATTTAATTACAACTTTAAGAAGAGGCTGAACAAAAACGAGAAACCTCAAGACCAAGTCGTTCGTGAAACGATCTGGGAGTGGTATATGGGCAATTTTGACCAATGGGCACGGAAGGCTACAAGGAAAGGTACCACCACGGGGGATCATCTACACAAGGCGTTAAGGAGTATTTCCCTGATAATCTTTCAAATGTTTGTAGCAGACGAGCCACAGAAGATAGAAAAGTTTATTAATTTGGAGAAAGAGAAGTTGGGTCAAAGCTTGTTATCTTTGGACGACATCTGGGCCTCTGTCCAGCAAGATGAAGAGTCCAGAAAGACTATAAGAAGAGACTTGGCCTCCTTGGTCTGATTTTTTACAAGTATTTCAACACACTATCGTACGTAGATTTAGTAGTCTTCTAAAATAGTACTATAAACGATGTTCTCTTAGCAGAATTCGAGTTATTATTGTCATATACTACGAAAAACCTGTAGATTCAACAATAATAGGTTGGTATAAAAGAATGTAAACATAAGGAATATTAATCTAGTAATTTTTTTCTCATGAGGTTGAGAAAGCATCTAAAATAGCAATTAGCAAAATGGAGAAGATCAAAGAGAAATTGAATAGCTTAAAATTAGAATCTGAGTCATGGCAAGAAAAATATGAGGAGCTGAGAGAACAGCTCAAAGAATTAGAGCAATCTAACACTGAAAAAGAAAACGAGATTAAATCTTTGTCCGCTAAAAACGAGCAACTCGACAGTGAAGTGGAGAAGTTAGAGAGTCAATTGTCTGATACAAAGCAATTGGCTGAAGACTCCAATAACTTGAGATCTAATAATGAGAACTACACCAAGAAAAACCAGGATCTAGAACAACAGCTAGAAGACAGTGAAGCCAAACTGAAGGAAGCAATGGATAAACTGAAAGAGGCCGATTTGAACTCTGAGCAAATGGGTAGAAGGATCGTTGCTTTGGAAGAAGAAAGAGATGAATGGGAAAAGAAGTGCGAAGAATTCCAAAGCAAATATGAAGAAGCTCAAAAAGAATTGGACGAAATTGCTAATTCATTGGAAAATTTATGATTCCCATTGATAAGACTAAAATTACGGAAGATACAAACGACAAACGCGCTAAAGGCAACGGAGGTGATGATTTTATTATTGCTCACACAACTGATGTTGCTGACAGATGGCAAATCCTTTTCATTTTAGTTATTATCATTGGGTGCTTTTTGGAAAAAAGATGAACTAAGCCTCTCTTTATTTCGTCCATTTTATTCTAGCTTTTACATTATGCTTTCACCTTTACCAAAAAATAGTATGTATTTCTTTTCCCCTTGCTATAAATCAAAAGTACGTAGAAACATAAACAGGCGAGAAATACATATGCATATACGTCTACACTACTAATTTAATTTCCACTTTCTTAATATCAGTCAATCGAAACCACTAGCTTTCACACTAAGACTAGACCCTGTTTAACTAATATAAACTTTTCCAGAAAGCTAAAAAAAAGGTCGGAAAAAGAAGGTATACGTTTTTGCGACGACTGAGATCCAAGAAGAAAAAAAAAATAGTAATCGTTGCGTCAGCTTTATGAATAGATGGGTAGAGAAGTGGCTGAGGGTATACTTAAAATGCTACATTAATTTGATTTTATTTTATAGAAATGTATACCCACCTCAGTCATTCGACTACACTACTTACCAGTCATTCAACTTGCCGCAGTTCGTTCCCATTAATAGGCATCCTGCTTTAATTGACTATATAGAAGAACTTATACTGGATGTTCTTTCTAAATTAACGCACGTTTACAGATTTTCCATCTGCATTATTAATAAAAAGAACGATTTATGCATTGAAAGATATGTTTTAGATTTTAGTGAATTACAACATGTGGATAAAGACGATCAGATCATTACGGAAACTGAAGTGTTCGACGAATTCCGATCTTCCTTAAATAGTTTGATTATGCATTTGGAGAAATTACCTAAAGTCAACGATGACACAATAACATTTGAAGCAGTTATTAATGCGATCGAATTGGAACTAGGACATAAGTTGGACAGAAACAGGAGGGTCGATAGTTTGGAGGAAAAAGCAGAAATTGAAAGGGATTCAAACTGGGTTAAATGTCAAGAAGATGAAAATTTACCAGACAGTAATGGTTTTCAACCTCCTAAAATAAAACTCACTTCTTTAGTCGGTTCTGACGTGGGGCCTTTGATTATTCATCAGTTTAGTGAAAAATTAATCAGCGGTGACGACAAAATTTTGAATGGAGTGTATTCTCAATATGAAGAGGGCGAGAGCATTTTTGGATCTTTGTTTTAAGTGCAAAAATGAAATTTGAAGAATGGAATTAAAATTAAATGTCTCTAAGTATAAAAACTAAATAAAATATAGGGTATCTGTAAACCACTAATAAAAAATAAAACAGGAAAATAAAATTAAGCAAAATATCGTTGCGTATAATCACAGCATTTCTGGGATGCGTCCGTGAATGTCCTTAACTTGACCAACATTGACATTACTCTTATTTGAAAAATCTACTAACCTTTTCTTACTTGGTCTTCTGTCTGGTTCCATGCTATGGACCCAGCAAAAATTTTCACCATCTTTAACCGGAACAAAATCGTCAGAAGATGAAGTTGACATTGTTGTGGGAGTAATTCCGTTTTTACCGCTTTGAGAGTCTTGAATATTTTGTAAGTGGCGGTTACGATGCTTCGTTACGTTATATGGTGATGGTGTTACTGATTTTCTTACGGGAGAAGGGCTAATATTGCTGTTCCAAGGGTCCAGTGAAGACATAGTGACATCCCTTGACGTACGTTTTTCCTTCTCTGGTGCTTCTAAATCGAAAAGTTTTTCTGTATCAACAGTTTTTTGTGATCCGTAACTGTCTCTGACAATATCAGAGACTGGTGACAGGTTGCCAGTATATCGCCAGGATTTATTTACTGCTGGTTCACTATCCATATACACAGAAGAAGACCTATTCTGTGGGTCAAAGAACGGGCTCTCTGAAGGCTGTACTGGGGGTTTTGCTAATAATTCTTCTTTACTTTGGGATTGGAACTGATCATTGTATGTATTCATACCTGATAGAGAATCTCTCTTTTCATCCACGCTGGAAATATCAGATTCAGTGGCAGAGTGGTTATCCAATTTCAAAGTGTTCAAAGCAGTCAATCTTCTTGCTATTGAAGTATCATCGTACGAGGAAGCATCATCATCAAAGGGGTTGTTCAAAGGTGTAGCGTTTTCTTGATTTGGTTTATTTGCAGGATTATTCAAATCAGGTCCACTAATAGCATGCGGTAAGTTTTCATCGTCTGGATTTTCCCTTCTGCGTCTCCAGAATATTAGGAAGCAAATGAGAGCCACTAGGATAACGCCTAATGGGATAGCAACACCGCACGCAATTGCTACTGCTTTTTTATTGTGAGATGAAGTTTTATTGGCTGCTGGCAGCGCTGCTGGAGCAGAAGAAGTAGCAGCAGCGGAGGTAGAAGAAATTTTTGCAGTGTAAGTAGAAGATGTGTAAGAACTTGTTGAAGTGGAGTGGTGAGAACTTCTTGTGGACGTTACATTCGCACTGTGGTTTGAGTGAGTTATCTTTGAATCCATGCCAATGATGTTAAAATATAGCTCTTGAGATTGTGAACCTTGGTTCGCTTTCAAACCTAATGAAAGCTTGTCGAAATTCTTGGGCACTTCTCCCGCTAATGTTAAATTAGATGATTGGAATTTCACCCAGTCATGGTCTTGGCTTGAATTAGTAAACTCTAATGAAACGTTTGTATTCACGTAGTCTGTAAACTGAGAAGGCAAAAAATAGTAGGAGAACCATTCACCCCTTGTAGCGTTAATATTGGGAAGAGAACTAATGGCAAACAAATCCGTTGTGGAGACAACTTCGAAGTTGAAATAAATCACATCACCATAAGTATCATAAATGGACACAGAAAAATTGGCAGGATTGGAGTTCTTACCGAGTAATTCATCTGGGACAAACCCGGAAATGGTAGCATTATCTAATGCCACCCAGTCTGGAGCATCCAATAAGTTTATAGAACCCAATTTATCAGAAGAAATAGGATCGTCATCGAGATAAACATAGTTTAGAGGTAAGTCATATGAAACGTTACCTGTGTCAGTAACGTTGATTATCAAACTATTTTGAATAGAGGTAGTTAACTGGTGAGCCCCGATGACTAATTCGAATTCTACCTCAACGGCAGAAAATCCTTCAATGTCTGTAGCGATGATGACAAAACTGTAGCTTGTTTCTGGAGCAATCGCCGAGTTTATCACCGGTGCCGTCCCAGTAAACTTCAACTCGCCAGAATCGAAGAACAGCCAATTGGGTAACGGCGCATTATACAACTGAGAACGTCCGTAATACGACACAATGGATTCTTCGTTAGTGAACATTGAACGGTCAAAGGTCACGTTGAAGACTTCATTAGGATCTAGTTTCAGAGCATTTTTGCCGTTAGTATAACCATAGTTTTTTAACAACGCCAATAGATTGAAATCTGACGATAGTGAGATGGATGGACGGTTTGTAACAACAAATTGGTATGTATTGTTCAAAGACGTGCTGTCGGCAGAGTCCGTACCCTCAAGTATTACATTGAAATACAACGTGGTGTTCGCATCAGATAGTAAGTCAGAAGAAGGTTCACCTGAGAACGTTCTAGAACTAGAGTCAAACGAAAGCCAGCTCGGTAAGTCGAAGCAATTGTATGTTATTTGAGCTGTCTTGTCTACAGACGATTTATAGGTATCATTGGAAATTTGAAATGTAAACGATTCATTGACTCTTGCCACTGGGGGGTATTGTTTTCCGATAGGATATGCCTCATAGGGCGTGGCCACTACTAGATGGAGTAGTGATATAGTAGCTGTCAGCAATAATGAAATCTGAAGCTGTGTCATGGTAAGTGAATGCTTCTTGATATACGTAGATGTTGGAAGCAGGAAATCGTTTCGAGAAAGATATAATTTTTCTATTAAGTAATTGTTCTGTTCTTCTAGTGATGGTGGCTGTTGCAGTGTCAATCACTACAGGATGTGAGAGTAAAGAATAAGAAAATAAGTTCTCATATGAAAAGTGAAAATTACTCGACAAAGGAGGGCGACTCTCGGCAAGGAGCTTTGAGGTTGTGGAGATGCTATCTTTAACCATACCTACGATGGGTATTATTACATTCTTGAGACAGGGCTCGAGTACTGCTCGAAGAGGAAACATAAGTTGCCAAAATTTATTTGTGACGCGAATTGCCAAAAGTTCTATGACGCGTTGTTCTTTTTTTTTCGCGTCTTTGAATTATATAGTGGATAATTTTTGCGTTCTGTTTCTAATTATAATAATGACAGTGTGGCGGTTTATTATTTTCGAGGTATATCCTAAATATGTTACATATGTTGTCTATTGGCGGTTCTTGGTCTTGCACGGATGATGTTATCCACCCTTAGTAGAACTTCAGCGGCTTCAGAAGCAGAGCTGACTACTGCTCGTTTTAGCTTGTAACTCTCGACGATACCTAACTGTCTCATGTCGGCAATGGTTCCGTTGTTGAGATCTAAACCTGAGGTGGAGATACCGTTGTATATGGAGGATCTTAGTTTGGACACAAGTTCGCTGCTGTCAAAACCAGCATTATCTGCCAAAATGGTTGGCAGTTGTCTCAGAGCACGGGCAAAAGCCTCCACGGCAAGGGACTTCTTTCCGTCGATGTTTTGAGCTTCGGTGTCCACAGCTTTTGACATGACCATCTCGGCGCAACCGCCGCCAAGAACAGTTCTTGTTTCCTTTGTGGTCTGTGACAACACGGACAATGCGTCATGCAGGGATCTCTCAGCTTCATCAAGCGTTTGGTCGGTAGCACCTCTTAGGACGATGGTACAAGCTTCACCAGCTTTGCAACCACTAAACTTCAAGAATGGCTGTTCACCAAGCATAATTTCCTCGATCACGTCACATTCTCCCAGTTTGCATTTACTTGGCTCGTCAAATGTAGACACCACCTCACCGCCTGTAACCAGGGCGAGCCTTTCTACACCTTCAAAATCAGCATGCTCAATTGAGTTTATGCCCAAATCTGTAAATAATTGCTCTGGATAGTCATAAATTAGTTGTCTATTGATGAAAGTGTTGATACCGAACTTGGAAATCTTGGCAATTTTATTCTTCATCTTTTCACGTTCTGCCTTTTCTAGTTGTGCCAATTTAGCAGTAGAATCGACTTTGAATTTGGTGCCGAATATTTTGACCTTGTCTGTATCCAAAGTTGTATTGGCGATTAGAATCTTAGCATTTTCAATTCTCTTGGGTTGGTTGTTACCAAATTTTTTGGCAAGAATGAAACCTTCGTCAAGGAACGAATCTGATAGCTTTCCACCAAGAATCTTAATGATCTGAATATGTTCTAAGTTAGTGGAGCCCTTCAATCTCAAAATAGCATTAGTTGCTAATTCTGCGAAGTGATCCTTATCCTGAGACAAAATTTTGGAAGATAAAGTAGTCTTGGCAATATGGATCAGATCTTCACGGAACATGGTCTTATCATGAGAGTTGTCCACAGCCGCTTTCGTTAACGCATCCAATGCGGCTGCTGAAGCTAGCCGGTAACCTTCAATAATAGTTTGAGGGTGGATTTTGGATTGATCAATCAATTTCTCTGCTTCTCTAAGCAACTCTGCGCTCAAAACAGTAACACTAGTGGTACCGTCTCCAACTTCGTCATCCTGCACCTTACTGATGTTCACCAACACTTTGGCTGCCGGATTATCCAGCGGAATTGACTTCAGAATCGTAGCACCATCGTTTGTTACCATGCAAGTGTTACTGGACGCACTTTGCAATAATTTATCCATCCCTTTTGGGCCTAATGTGCTTTTCACCAAATCACCCACGGCAATGGCACCGACAAACGCCGACAAACGGGCGTTTTCCGCTCTTTCTTCTGTAACCTGGTCTCCAAATATCTGTACACTCATCCTGAATCTTTTGAGCTTTGTACGACTGACTCTTCTTGCCTATTTAATGGCCACCTTTCATCCTCTTTTTTATTGCTCTGCTCTTGTCTTTTAAACTCGCCACCGCGAAGAGAAAAAAATTTCAGATCGTTAGAAACGAGGTTTTTCTTCTAAGAAGTATAAGGAAAAAGGTCCTTAGTAAGGATAGATAATAGTAAGGATATCTACATTATTTGGTAATGTAGATATCTACTGGCGTTGAAATCAGTGGAAGATAAATCATGACGGACGTTGAAGGCTACCAACCTAAGAGCAAGGGGAAAATCTTTCCAGATATGGGTGAGTCCTTTTTCTCATCAGATGAGGATTCACCAGCTACTGATGCAGAGATCGATGAGAACTATGATGATAACAGGGAAACGGTAGAAGGACGTGGAGAAAGGGATACCGGCGCCATGGTAACAGGGTTGAAGAAGCCTCGGAAAAAGACCAAGAGTAGCAGGCATACAGCGGCGGATTCCTCTATGAATCAAATGGACGCTAAGGATAAAGCGCTTTTGCAGGACACTAATAGCGATATACCAGCAGACTTCGTTCCAGATTCCGTCTCTGGAATGTTCAGAAGCCACGACTTTAGTTATTTGCGGTTGAGACCAGACCATGCTTCCAGGCCCCTTTGGATCTCGCCAAGTGACGGTAGAATTATTCTGGAAAGTTTCTCTCCATTAGCAGAACAGGCTCAGGACTTTCTGGTCACCATTGCAGAGCCTATAAGTAGACCCTCCCATATTCATGAATACAAGATCACAGCATACTCTTTGTATGCAGCTGTTTCTGTAGGGTTGGAGACGGATGATATCATTTCGGTTCTGGATAGATTATCCAAAGTACCCGTTGCTGAATCGATAATCAACTTCATTAAAGGGGCTACCATTTCATACGGTAAAGTGAAACTAGTTATTAAGCATAATAGATATTTCGTGGAGACTACACAAGCAGATATTCTGCAAATGTTGCTGAATGATTCCGTCATCGGGCCCCTAAGAATAGATAGCGATCATCAAGTACAGCCACCAGAGGATGTATTACAACAACAACTTCAGCAAACCGCTGGAAAACCCGCTACTAATGTTAATCCGAACGATGTGGAAGCCGTGTTTAGTGCGGTTATAGGTGGTGATAATGAGCGGGAAGAAGAAGATGATGATATTGATGCCGTTCACTCCTTTGAAATTGCCAATGAGTCTGTTGAAGTCGTAAAGAAAAGATGTCAAGAAATCGATTATCCCGTGTTGGAAGAATACGACTTTAGAAACGACCATAGAAATCCGGATTTAGATATTGATTTGAAACCTTCCACTCAAATCAGACCCTATCAAGAAAAATCGCTGAGTAAAATGTTTGGTAATGGGCGTGCTCGTTCAGGGATTATTGTTTTGCCATGTGGCGCAGGTAAAACTTTGGTCGGTATTACCGCAGCATGTACTATAAAAAAATCCGTAATTGTTTTATGTACTTCATCAGTCTCCGTCATGCAATGGAGGCAGCAATTTTTACAATGGTGTACCTTACAACCTGAAAATTGTGCTGTTTTCACCTCTGATAATAAGGAAATGTTCCAGACAGAATCCGGTTTGGTTGTTTCCACTTATTCAATGGTGGCAAACACAAGAAACAGGTCTCATGATTCACAAAAAGTTATGGATTTCTTGACCGGTAGGGAATGGGGGTTCATTATTCTTGACGAAGTTCATGTGGTGCCCGCCGCAATGTTCCGTAGGGTGGTCTCCACCATCGCAGCACACGCCAAATTGGGACTGACCGCAACGCTGGTTAGAGAAGATGATAAAATTGGTGATCTGAATTTTTTAATTGGTCCAAAACTTTATGAAGCAAATTGGATGGAATTATCCCAAAAAGGGCATATTGCAAATGTCCAATGTGCAGAGGTTTGGTGTCCCATGACAGCAGAATTTTACCAAGAGTATTTAAGAGAAACTGCAAGGAAAAGAATGCTACTGTATATCATGAATCCAACAAAGTTTCAGGCATGCCAATTCTTAATTCAATATCACGAAAGGAGGGGTGATAAGATCATCGTTTTTTCAGATAATGTTTACGCCTTACAAGAATATGCTTTGAAAATGGGAAAACCATTTATTTATGGTTCCACACCACAACAAGAGCGTATGAACATTCTGCAAAATTTCCAGTACAATGACCAAATCAATACCATATTTCTATCAAAAGTTGGTGATACTTCCATCGATTTACCAGAAGCTACCTGTTTAATTCAAATATCTTCGCACTATGGGTCTCGTCGTCAAGAAGCCCAAAGATTAGGAAGAATTTTAAGAGCTAAAAGACGTAATGACGAAGGTTTCAATGCGTTCTTTTATTCTCTGGTTTCTAAGGATACGCAAGAAATGTACTACTCAACAAAGAGACAAGCGTTTTTGGTAGATCAAGGTTACGCATTCAAAGTCATTACACATTTACACGGAATGGAGAACATTCCAAATTTGGCATATGCTTCACCCAGAGAACGTAGAGAGCTATTGCAAGAAGTATTATTGAAGAACGAAGAAGCTGCTGGTATCGAGGTCGGTGATGACGCTGACAATTCCGTTGGGAGAGGTTCAAATGGCCACAAAAGATTTAAATCAAAGGCCGTTAGAGGTGAAGGTTCATTGTCTGGTCTTGCTGGCGGTGAAGATATGGCATATATGGAATACAGTACCAATAAAAACAAAGAACTGAAGGAACATCATCCATTAATCAGAAAGATGTATTATAAGAATTTGAAGAAGTGAATAGGCTTGGTTTCATTGTCACCTTCCTATTTTGAATCTATTCAGTCATAATACCTTTTTGTTCCCACCGTCTTCTTATTCTTTCGTCGCTGTTCTTTCTTTTATTGATTCGTCACGTCCATTTTCTTCCATAATATAAAAAATAAAAAAAAAATAGAACATTCCTAATTAAAGCATCCAAATATACTTACATATATTTATTTTAAAAATAACTACATATCAATACTTACTTAAATTGGTTTGGAATACTTGAGAAGGGGAGTGAGGGTGGAATTGAACAAAATGCAGGTTATTAAAATGCGGAAAGGTGGGGCTGAGCTTTGCTGTAGATTGCTCGGGTATTATATATCATTTATTTTATTAATTTGTTACGTTATGTTCAGTTTCAAACTCCAAATTTCGTAACTCTTCAATGACGTTTCCTAATTCGTTTTCAGAGTTTTCCAATGACGATTGAATATTAATTTTAAATTTACTTGTTATATCAATAACATGTATCACTTGTTGGTGTAGCTTGTATCGTTTCCTGTTTAAGTCAACTTTCAATTCTTCCAATTTTAGTTCCGTTGAAGTTACCAATTCCTCAGCATCTGAAATTTTAGTTTTCATCAAGAGATTTGAATCATTAATTTTTTTTTCCATTTTTTCAATCTCAATTCTTTGGGCTACTAATAATCGTTCGTTCTCTTGCTTAGAGAGCTCAAATTTGGAATTCGCTTCGGATAATTCCAATTCAAGTTTTTCATTAATTTGAGTTTTCTCATTTATGTCATGCTTTAAGTTTTTGATATCTTTTTCTAATGTTATGTTGTCTTTCTCAATGGTTTTTATTCTTTCTTGAATTTCATCGTTTAATTTTAAGATAGATTTTTTGATAGACTCGTTAATTCCAGATCCCTTTGGAAACAATTGCTCGTAGGAGATACCTTCATGAAAATCTCTGTCTAATAAGTTCTCTGGAATGTTAATTTTTAGAGATGAATCATTAACATTATGACCCAATTGACCACGCGATCTGGTTAAATTTTGTATCGACGAATCGTATTGCCTCAACGTATCCAGTAAGCTTTTGAATATTCCCTCGGCTTCCAGTTTTCTGGATTTAATTGAGCTTGTCAATTTATCAGACTGGATATTTATTTTATCAAGTTCCCTAGTCAGCTTTTCTCTTTCTTGGTTTTGTAATTCGAACTGCTCAGTTGAAATTCCCTTTTTTCTTAAAATTTTGTGCAATTCGGAAATATTACTTTGTAAGGCTTTAATTTCTTCTTCTTTCAGTTCACACTCGGATTTCATCTTTTCCAGTTTACCTGGCCATTCTTGACTCTTTTGCTTCATCGCGTTGACATAATTTTCATACTTATTAGAATCGCTTTTCAAAGCCTTCCATTTTTCCCTGGTGGTTTTGATCTTTTGGCTTATTTTCATTACTTCTTGATATTTCTCATACAGATTGTCATTTTGGGTTTGTAGATTAGCTATATCAGTATTAATTATGTGAACGAATTTTTCAAAACCTAACTTTAGTTCTTGCATCGAAGGCTCATAATTATCCTCAAGTTTCAAAAAGCTTTTGTAAGACTCTGTAAAATAATCAATTAACAGTTTCTCCACCATTAGCTCATATCTTTCTTGTCTTTGGTCCTGTTCGTCCAAAGTCTTTAAAGGCTGGCTCAGAATTGTTATTTCTTGTGTATTTTGATTAATTAATGAACGATCTACTTTATTCAAGCACATATCCAGTTTAATATTTGTTCGTACCATCCAATGCAACATGCCAAGAAATTTGTGCCAATTAGAGCCACCTACAGCCGAAATTTGTGATTTATTTATTGACTCTAAAAACGGATAACGCAGATTTTTTAAAATTTGATAGATCTCATTCTCGATAGACTTAGTAAAGCCGTAACCTGGATCGAGTCTTAAATATAACCACTTAAAAATGATAATAAACCCCTTTTGAGTGGGTTGTTTTAGAAATTTTATTGAAATGGGATGATTTGTTTCAATATCAAATTTATTCTTTTTCAAATAGTCATAAATCTCCTCTTGAATAGCGCTTTGGAAATTTTTGTCTCTTAGTGGCCTTGGATCCCTATTGCTCAGATGTTGCTGCAGGCTGCCAAGTTGATTTATTGATAATCTGCTGACGCTGTTTCTACTGTTGGATTTGTCATTTAGGGCCAATGCTGTACCATTTGTACCTCCTGCAACCGTGCTTCTTGTCCTCTTATTCTTATTTATGCCTCCTGTGGGAATGCCAGTCCCGCTTATTGTATTCCTGGCAATACTCTTATTGATCATGTCGGTTAGACCTTGATTCGTGCTGTTTCTTCTCCTCAATTGTGACGATGTTGCAGTTGGTATTTGGGACGTAAACCGATGAGGGTCCATGTGATGTAGCACATGTTGATCAGTACTTGTTGAGCTTTGCATTTATAGAAACGGGTATCTCTTATGGAATATATTATAGTACACCCTAACGTTTAAAGAAAGGAACGTCAGTTATTTTTCTTGTTCCGTTTCAATTTTTTTTACAGGGACGATTCTACCTCTCCTGTGAATGTATTCCAATTATTTCTACCATTTTTGGTGTTGTTTGTTTATTTTAGGAAATATTAGTTTTGTGACTATATCATTCCATACGTTATCTTTTTTTCTTTTGGCACTTTCAGTATGGGTAACCCTTGAAATGGTATTTTAACCGCTAATCGCAATAGATTGCTTACATCTTTAACAATACTTAACGGGGCTCTCAACCAGCCCATAATCACGATATTATTTCAATGTTCAGTTATAACCATCTGGCACACAGTAAGGTGAATTTCTCTTCAATCCTAACATCAATAATGCTTTTCGGACCTCCAACCGTCTTTCCTTTGCATTCACAGTCTTTCCCTGACAAAAGCCCTGCTACTATTGACACTACAGAGACCTTCTTGTGGCGAATTGTTGCTCTTTTTGCTTTCTTACTGATGCAAGTTAATTAGAAGGAGTGATATCTGTAAGAGTGGAAATTAAGCGCCCATCTTTTTTATAATGTTGGCTGAACAGATATCCGGGTAAATGTTACTTTAACGAGATTTTTTCTTTTGTCATATTTTCCAACAAGAGATTAATGAACATTTCTCGATGTAGCGTACATATTTATGTGTACAAGAAGTGGTGTGTGTTGATATTGCACTGTTTTATACAAGTTTTTATACTGCATATCCATACAGAATTGATGAAAATCTTCCATACTGTCGAAGAAGTTGTTCAATGGAGAACACAGGAGCTGAGGGAAACTAGATTTAGAGAAACTATTGGGTTCGTTCCCACAATGGGTTGCCTGCATTCGGGTCACGCTAGTTTGATTTCGCAGTCTGTGAAGGAAAACACCTATACTGTGGTCAGTATATTTGTAAATCCCTCCCAGTTTGCGCCAACGGAAGATCTAGATAACTATCCTCGAACTTTGCCAGACGACATCAAATTGCTTGAGTCGTTAAAGGTGGATGTTCTATTTGCTCCTAATGCACACGTGATGTATCCACAGGGAATTCCGCTCGACATAGAAGAGCAGAAAGGCCCTTTTGTTAGTGTTCTTGGATTGAGCGAAAAATTAGAAGGGAAGACGAGACCTAACTTCTTTAGGGGCGTGGCAACTGTCGTGACTAAACTATTCAATATCGTTATGGCGGATGTGGCTTATTTTGGGCAGAAGGACATTCAACAGTTCATTGTTTTACAGTGTATGGTGGACGAACTGTTTGTTAATACAAGGCTACAAATGATGCCTATTGTAAGAAACAATAATGGACTGGCTCTGAGTAGTAGAAACAAATATCTTTGTCCAGAGTCTTTAAAGATCTCTGAAAACCTTTACCGCGGGCTGAAAGCTGCGGAAAATGCTATTAGGAGACTAGCACCAGGGGGACGTCTCTCCAGATCAGAAATCATCGATACTGTGACTCAAATATGGGCACCCTACGTTGATTCCCACGATTTCAAAATCGACTATGTTTCCTTAGCAGATTTTAAGACTCTTGATGAACTCTCCGATGTTGAAAACACCAGCGAACAGCAGCCAATAGTCATTAGTTGTGCTGTATACGTGACTGACCGCGAAAAACCCGATACGGTCGTTAGACTAATAGATAACATCGTTATTTAAACTAGGTGATTGGACCTTCCCGTGTCTGTGTTGCAGTATATACCACTCTTATACAGTATGCACGATATTCCTTTAAACCAACAACGGGATGATAGATTTCACGCTTGATGACTTTTTTTTTAGACGGCTGAAGGGACGACATCCCCATCGCTCAAAACACAAATATGGAAAGGACAAATCGTCTTTCACAGTTTGCATAGTAAAAGCAAAGTTTATACTACTTCAGCAAAGTTGAAGTTGTTTGGCACTTGTTTCGTGCTTTCTCAAATATCTTAGATCACCGTCTGTCTAGAGCATATATCTATTGTTTGACGCACCCCTTTTACAAAAAAAAAAAAAAGAAACAGATCTATTAAGTAATAAAAAAGTTATTTAGGAAATAAGGTGCAGTAAGCTTCCTGAGGCATAATCACTATACTTTTAAAATCTATATTTTTGGGTTATTGTTGAAATATTTTCTTACAAAGCCCATTTCTCGTTTTTGACAATTTTTCTTATCAGTTGTGGCTTCTCTTATCGATAAGCAATATTGAAGTCCTAATCACAAAAGCAAAAAAAATCTGCCAGGAACAGTAAACATATGGTTTTGGAATACCAACAAAGAGAAGGTAAAGGATCCTCATCTAAAAGCATGCCACCTGATTCCTCGTCAACGACTATTCACACATGCTCTGAAGCACAAACTGGGGAAGACAAAGGCTTACTTGACCCTCATCTATCAGTATTGGAATTGTTGAGTAAGACAGGGCATTCGCCTTCGCCAATGGGACAGAACTTGGTTACGTCCATTGACATATCCGGCAACCACAATGTAAACGATAGTATATCAGGATCGTGGCAAGCCATTCAGCCTTTGGACTTGGGCGCTTCTTTCATCCCAGAAAGGTGCTCTTCTCAAACGACTAATGGAAGTATTTTATCATCTAGTGATACTTCTGAAGAAGAACAAGAGCTGCTTCAAGCGCCTGCTGCTGATATAATAAATATTATTAAACAAGGACAAGAAGGAGCAAATGTCGTTTCACCGTCTCATCCCTTTAAACAGTTACAGAAGATAATATCGCTGCCCTTGCCTGGTAAGGAAAAAACTCCTTTTAACGAGCAAGATGATGATGGTGATGAAGATGAGGCTTTTGAGGAAGATAGTGTGACGATAACAAAAAGCTTGACTTCTTCGACAAACTCTTTTGTTATGCCCAAATTATCACTAACACAAAAGAATCCAGTTTTTCGCCTTCTAATACTGGGAAGGACTGGTTCCAGCTTTTATCAATCAATACCAAAAGAATACCAATCTCTTTTTGAATTGCCCAAATATCACGATTCCGCAACATTCCCGCAATATACGGGGATTGTCATAATTTTTCAGGAGCTGAGAGAGATGGTATCTCTGCTAAACAGGATCGTTCAATATTCTCAAGGCAAGCCTGTAATACCGATCTGCCAGCCTGGGCAAGTCATCCAAGTGAAAAACGTCCTGAAGTCATTCTTAAGGAATAAACTTGTTAAATTATTGTTTCCTCCAGTTGTTGTGACCAACAAAAGGGATTTGAAAAAAATGTTTCAAAGATTACAAGATTTATCCTTGGAATACGGAGAAGATGTGAATGAGGAAGATAATGATGACGAAGCTATACATACAAAGTCTCGGTCCTATTGTCGTAACAAAAAAGCCGAAAACTCAAAAAAGAAATCCCCTAAATCGAATAAAAAACCCAAGAGAAAGAAGCAGAAGTTCTTCACAAGCTGGTTCACTTGGGGCATTTCAATTACTATAGGAATTAGTTTTGGGTGTTGTGTGACATACTTTGTTACTGCAGCATACGAACACCAAACAGTTAAGTCTTTAAGTTTGCGGCCCTCCATATTGGCCTCTTTACTTTCCTTAGATTCCTCTAGCGACACAATCAATACGCCCGCCACTGCATCTCCTTCTTCAACTGAGCAGTTTTTATGGTTTGATAAGGGTACGCTTCAGATAAACTTCCACTCCGATGGATTCATTATGAAAAGCCTTACCATAATCAAGGAGACTTGGGGCAAAATGAATACTTTTGTCTTGCATGCTCTTTCTAAACCTTTAAAATTTTTGGAGAACCTTAATAAAAGCTCTGAATTTTCCATTGATGAATCTAATCGGATTTTGGCACTGGGTTATATTCTATTGTAACCTTTTTCCAATATACACAAACATACACGTTCCTACTCACTTTTTTACTATCACTTCTGTTTCTCTCACTGCGTATCTATATTCCCCGTTTGGTTCCTTTCCTTAATTACATAGAAGCTTATCAAATATGAAAATTCTTTCATTATACAGGCAATTTTTTGTTTGGTTTCATAAATACATAAACAAACAGCTTATAAAATATTTCTTCTGTTAGCAAATTTAAGTTTCTTTATATATTCCTTACTTTCGCGTCTCAACACAAAAAAACAATTAAAAATCAACCATAGCGCATAGAGCGTATTCCGACGACTTCAAGGAAACTATCGCTGTAAATGTGAATGCATTTAGAAGTTACTATTATCGCCTTTGACATCATATTTGAAATATTCTACCTTCATGTACTTAAACGCCCAAATTACCCGATCTTTTTGCGCCGCGCGTTAATATTTCCTCTTCGCATTTTTTAGTGATTATTACTACATAAATTTGGGATTAATAGTTCATCGAAAACAGCACGAACAAAAGCCAACTCACTACATTTTAGCAGATTCCGTCCGGAGTTTTGATTCTGTCCTTGTTTGTTGTTTTCCATTTCCTACTACGAATTCTATAAAGACAGGTAACAGCAGTGGAGAAGATCTTATAGATCTATCATCCAATTATAATAAGCATAGAATTGAAATAAGAACACGTTGGGTATAATCTACTTTGTTTTGATTTAACAATACAAATGCGATTTGGCCTGCCATCAAAATTGGAACTCACTCCTCCGTTTAGGATAGGCATCCGAACTCAACTAACGGCACTAGTTAGTATAGTGGCTTTGGGCTCACTGATTATTCTGGCTGTAACGACAGGGGTCTATTTTACCTCGAACTATAAAAATTTAAGGTCCGATAGACTGTACATTGCCGCTCAGTTAAAGTCATCACAGATTGACCAAACTCTAAACTACTTATATTACCAGGCGTACTATTTGGCATCAAGAGACGCCCTGCAAAGCTCGCTAACAAGTTACGTTGCAGGTAACAAGAGTGCAGATAATTGGGTAGATTCCTTGAGTGTGGTTCAAAAATTTTTGAGTTCTTCAAACTTGTTTTATGTTGCCAAAGTTTACGATTCTTCATTTAATGCTGTTTTGAACGCTACGAATAATGGAACTGGTGATCTAATTCCAGAAGATGTCTTAGACAGTTTGTTCCCATTATCCACCGATACACCGCTACCTTCTTCACTGGAAACTATAGGTATATTGACGGATCCAGTACTAAATAGCACCGACTATTTGATGTCTATGTCTTTACCTATTTTTGCCAATCCTTCTATTATCTTGACTGATTCAAGGGTTTACGGATACATTACTATAATAATGTCGGCAGAGGGTCTGAAAAGTGTGTTCGACGATACAACTGCTTTAGAACGTTCCTCAATTGCCATTATTTCTGCAGTATATAATAGTCAAGGCAAAGCTTCAGGGTATCATTTTATCTTTCCACCGTCTGGATCACGATTAGACCTCCCGCAAAAAGTTTTTTCTATAAAAAATGATACATTCATTAGTAACGCATTTAGAAACGGGAAGGGAGGGTCTTTGAAACAAACTAATATCCTTTATACACAGAATACTGCTTTAGGCTATTCACCATGTTCGTTTAACCTAGTTAATTGGGTCGCGATAGTTTCACAGCCTGAGTCGGTTTTCCTTTCTCCAGCAACGAAGCTAGCAAAAATCATCACCGGCACTGTCATCGCTATTGGTGTCTTTGTCATTTTGTTAACCCTTCCTCTAGCACACTGGGCAGTGCAACCAATTGTACGTCTACAAAAGGCAACTGAATTAATTACAGAGGGGAGAGGCCTTCGACCGAGCACTCCAAGAACGATAAGCAGAGCCAGTTCATTCAAAAGAGGATTTAGTTCTGGATTTGCTGTTCCTTCTTCGTTATTACAATTTAATACTGCTGAAGCTGGCAGCACCACAAGCGTAAGTGGCCATGGAGGCAGTGGTCATGGCAGTGGTGCAGCTTTTTCAGCAAATAGTAGCATGAAAAGCGCTATAAACCTTGGAAATGAGAAAATGTCACCTCCAGAGGAGGAGAACAAAATACCGAGTAACCATACCGATGCTAAAATATCAATGGATGGCTCGCTAAATCACGATTTGCTTGCACCACATTCCTTGAGACATAATGACACTGACAGAAGTTCCAATAGATCTCACATTCTCACAACTTCTGCAAATTTAACTGAAGCTAGGCTACCAGATTATAGAAGACTATTTTCTGATGAACTTTCCGATTTAACAGAAACCTTCAATACTATGACAGACGCATTAGACCAACATTATGCTCTTTTAGAAGAAAGAGTTAGGGCGAGGACAAAACAACTTGAAGCTGCCAAGATTGAGGCAGAGGCTGCAAATGAAGCAAAAACCGTCTTTATTGCCAATATTTCGCACGAATTGAGAACGCCTTTAAATGGTATTCTGGGCATGACGGCTATTTCAATGGAAGAAACCGATGTTAACAAAATAAGAAATAGTTTAAAACTCATTTTTAGATCAGGTGAGCTTTTGCTTCATATTCTAACGGAATTGTTAACTTTTTCCAAAAACGTTCTTCAAAGAACGAAACTGGAGAAAAGAGATTTTTGCATTACCGATGTTGCCTTACAAATAAAGTCAATATTTGGTAAAGTTGCAAAGGATCAGCGTGTTCGTCTTTCAATATCATTGTTTCCTAATTTGATAAGGACAATGGTTCTTTGGGGTGATTCCAACAGAATTATTCAAATTGTGATGAATCTAGTGTCCAATGCTCTAAAGTTCACCCCTGTAGATGGTACCGTTGATGTAAGAATGAAACTGTTGGGTGAATACGACAAAGAATTAAGCGAGAAGAAGCAATACAAAGAAGTGTATATCAAAAAAGGTACAGAAGTAACCGAGGATTTAGAAACTACAGATAAATACGATCTTCCAACTTTATCGAACCACAGGAAAAGTGTTGATTTAGAATCCAGCGCTACTTCCCTAGGAAGTAATAGAGACACTTCGACAATTCAGGAAGAGATAACAAAAAGAAATACTGCTGCGAATGAAAGTATCTATAAGAAAGTGAATGACAGGGAAAAAGCTTCGAATGATGATGTATCTTCTATAGTATCAACAACTACCAGCTCGTATGATAACGCTATCTTCAATAGTCAGTTCAATAAAGCACTTGGCTCAGATGATGAAGAAGGTGGTAACCTAGGAAGACCTATCGAAAACCCCAAAACATGGGTTATTTCTATTGAAGTGGAAGACACTGGGCCTGGTATTGACCCTTCCTTACAAGAATCTGTATTTCATCCATTTGTTCAAGGTGATCAAACATTGTCCAGGCAATATGGTGGTACTGGCTTAGGTCTATCAATCTGTAGACAGTTAGCAAATATGATGCATGGAACGATGAAATTAGAGTCGAAAGTAGGTGTTGGTAGTAAATTCACTTTTACCTTGCCATTAAATCAAACTAAAGAGATCAGTTTTGCAGATATGGAGTTTCCTTTTGAGGACGAATTTAATCCTGAGAGTAGAAAGAATAGAAGAGTCAAGTTTAGTGTTGCTAAAAGCATCAAGAGCCGGCAATCCACATCATCTGTTACAACACCAGCTACAAATAGAAGTAGCCTAACTAACGACGTGCTACCGGAGGTAAGAAGTAAAGGTAAGCATGAGATGAAAGATGTTGGAAATCTTAACATGGGAAGAGAAGAAAAAAACGACAATGGAGGGCTTGAACAACTGCAGGAAAAAAATATTAAACCTTCTATATGTCTTACAGGTGCTGAAGTTAACGAACAAAATTCCTTGTCTTCTAAGCATCGTTCTCGACATGAAGGTCCAGGTTCTGTCAATCTTGATAGACCATTTTTGCAAAGTACTGGTACAGCCACATCGAGTAGAAACATCCCCACAGTCAAAGACGACGATAAAAATGAAACAAGTGTCAAAATTTTGGTTGTAGAAGATAATCATGTAAATCAGGAAGTTATTAAAAGAATGTTGAACTTGGAGGGCATTGAAAATATTGAACTGGCTTGCGATGGCCAAGAAGCATTCGACAAGGTTAAAGAATTGACATCTAAGGGCGAAAATTATAATATGATTTTCATGGATGTCCAGATGCCTAAAGTGGATGGTTTACTTTCTACCAAGATGATAAGGCGCGATTTAGGTTATGCCTCACCCATTGTCGCTCTAACCGCTTTTGCTGACGATAGCAACATTAAAGAATGTTTGGAATCAGGCATGAACGGATTTTTATCGAAACCAATCAAAAGACCAAAATTGAAAACTATTCTTGCTGAGTTTTGTGCAGCATACCAGGGAAAGAAAAATAACAAATGAATAACCAAGAATAGTAAGAGCAATCAAAAGCTTGCGCGTAATACCACCGCTACGCGTTGATTTATATGCATAATATACAAATATACCTGAAAAAAACAACATTATAGATTCCAAAGTTATGAAACTAGGAAAAGCATATTGTTTTCTTAAGTATATTGTATTAATTAATATTATGATTTTAACAGTAGGTATGATAAAAGAAGATGTACATTAAAGTATACAGTAAATAAATGTATAGATTGATTGGGCGAAACAGATCATTTTAACTTCTTCTTTGGACGCAATTGGTTGGTGTGACCACACTTTCTCTTTCTACAGTTGGTAGCTCTTGGTGGCAATCTAGCATAACACTTACGACAAACAGATTTGTCACAGTTGTACTTGGAAGCCAAAGCTTTCAAAGATGGTTCAATGATACCACCTCTCAATCTCAAGACTAAGTGCAAAGTGGATTCTTTTTGAATGTTGTAGTCAGACAAGGTTCTACCGTCTTCCAATTGCTTACCAGCAAAGATCAATCTTTGTTGGTCAGGTGGGATACCTTCCTTGTCTTGAATCTTTGACTTGACATTGTCAATAGTGTCAGAAGATTCAACTTCCAAAGTGATGGTCTTACCAGTCAAAGTCTTGACAAAACTGTTAAAAAAGTAATTTTATAAAAAAATGACAAGTTAGTAAGGATATCATAAAAACACGTAATAGTTTTTTCATAACCGTTCGGGAGAAGACAAAATTTTAAACGAGCTCTCAATCATCATATCTTGGGGGAGAGCATGAACCACAAATTTGGATATTTCTTAGGCAATGAGACTGTTAAGTCGCATCACCCGCTCAAAATCTAATCATATTTTCCACAAGTCACTGTACATTCACTAAGTCATTCCTAGATAGGAAAGTTCCTCATATTCAGTTTCGCAGTTTTCTTTGTTCTAATTTTTGATGGATAAAAAATTTTGTAGACTTTACAGATACAATGTTATTCCACTGGGTAAAAATTCAATTTCTAGAATAATTGTCCCTTTAAGCTCTGAACGTTCGAAAAACTATATTTAGAATGGATATGGTGCATACATTTGCATGTTTGAATCTTGGTCGTCTCAACTATGGGATAATAAGCGGTAATAACAACAACAAATAGAGATTCAACTACCTTTAATTTCAGATATTCTTGATACACCTTTGATTGGAATGTATGCCTCGCTAGAAACTGGAGAAGGCCATCCTGAGGCCGGAAACCACCTCACCCTCAGGCGAGGCAATCGGAGGTCCCGTCTAGAGAGAAAAGAGTACAACAAAACCCATCCCATAGGAGGAATATGCTCCGCCCATGTCCAGGCGGAGTGCTAAGAGGTTCCGCATCTTTTCTGGTTTGCTCCACGAAATATCGACACGGAGCACAAAAAAAAGAAAAACCATACATCTTAGTAATGTACGGATGTAATAAACTCAAATTGCAGTCAATAAACTTGTCAATAGCTTACCCGGATATTGCATGGAAAATTTACTTCACCATAAGGGAAAAAGACCAATATTCGTTAATGGACGATGGATAGATATTATAGAATTGTTGGATAGAGTTGATCGATAATTGAAGATAATAGAAGAAAAAAACAATATTGGCGTTAAATTGCAAGCGCTTATTTCTCTGGTGGCTTTTCTTTTTCTAGTGTAAGTTTACCGAAAGAAATTTAAAGCGAAAGAACACTGGGCGGAAGCAAACAGGCAATGGAGGACAAAATATCTGAGTTTTTAAATGTTCCATTCGAATCACTTCAAGGTGTTACCTATCCTGTCTTAAAAAAGTTATACAAGAAAATAGCCAAGTTTGAACGTTCTGAAGAAGAAGTGACAAAACTCAATGTTTTGGTCGATGAGATCAAATCGCAGTACTATTCAAGGATTTCAAAACTTAAGCAGCTACTAGATGAATCTTCTGAGCAGAAGAACACAGCTAAAGAAGAATTGAATGGCTTGAAAGATCAGCTGAATGAAGAACGTTCCAGATATAGGCGGGAAATAGATGCACTAAAAAAACAATTGCATGTGAGCCATGAAGCTATGAGAGAAGTAAATGACGAAAAACGAGTTAAAGAAGAATATGACATTTGGCAGAGTAGAGATCAGGGGAATGATTCTTTAAATGATGATTTGAACAAAGAAAATAAGCTTCTTCGAAGAAAGCTGATGGAAATGGAAAATATACTACAAAGGTGCAAGTCCAATGCTATATCATTACAGTTAAAGTACGATACCTCAGTACAGGAAAAAGAATTAATGTTACAAAGTAAAAAATTAATTGAAGAAAAATTATCATCTTTTAGCAAAAAAACGCTAGCGGAAGAAGTCACAAAATCATCGCACGTAGAGAACCTCGAAGAAAAACTATACCAAATGCAAACCGATTATGAATCTGTCTTTACGTACAATAAGTTTTTACTAAATCAAAATAAACAATTATCCCAGTCGGTGGAGGAGAAAGTACTGGAAATGAAAAATTTGAAAGATACCGCAAGTGTGGAAAAAGCAGAATTCTCCAAAGAAATGACTTTACAAAAAAATATGAACGATTTACTGCGCTCACAACTAACATCATTGGAAAAAGATTGTTCCTTGAGAGCAATAGAGAAAAATGATGATAATTCCTGCAGGAACCCTGAACATACTGATGTGATAGACGAACTTATAGACACAAAATTAAGACTCGAAAAATCAAAAAATGAGTGTCAAAGGTTACAGAATATAGTTATGGATTGTACCAAGGAAGAAGAAGCTACAATGACTACGAGTGCAGTTTCTCCCACAGTAGGTAAACTATTTTCTGATATCAAAGTGCTGAAAAGACAACTGATAAAGGAAAGGAACCAAAAATTTCAATTACAGAATCAAATGGAGGATTTTATACTAGAATTAGAGCATAAAACCCCTGAACTGATCTCTTTTAAGGAAAGAACAAAATCATTGGAACATGAACTAAAACGTTCCACAGAACTACTAGAAACTGTTTCTTTGACTAAGCGTAAGCAAGAAAGAGAAATAACTTCACTGAGACAGAAGATAAATGGCTGTGAAGCAAATATTCATTCTCTGGTGAAACAACGTTTGGATTTGGCCTGTCAAGTTAAACTACTTCTTTTAAATACATCTGCGATACAGGAAACGGCATCGCCGTTATCGCAAGATGAACTGATATCATTAAGAAAAATACTGGAGTCGAGCAATATCGTAAATGAAAATGATTCCCAAGCCATCATTACGGAAAGACTGGTTGAATTCAGTAATGTGAATGAGCTACAAGAAAAAAATGTTGAACTCTTGAATTGCATTCGGATTTTGGCTGATAAATTAGAAAATTATGAAGGAAAACAAGACAAGACCTTACAAAAGGTAGAAAACCAGACCATTAAAGAAGCAAAAGATGCAATAATTGAACTGGAGAACATCAATGCGAAGATGGAAACCCGGATAAATATCCTATTAAGAGAGCGGGATTCTTACAAATTGCTGGCATCAACTGAAGAAAACAAGGCCAACACAAATTCTGTCACTTCTATGGAAGCAGCCCGTGAAAAGAAGATTAGAGAACTTGAGGCAGAACTTTCATCTACAAAAGTCGAAAACTCTGCTATTATTCAGAATTTAAGAAAAGAGTTGTTAATTTATAAGAAATCACAATGCGATAAAAAAACAACTTTAGAGGATTTTGAAAATTTCAAGGGTTTGGCAAAGGAAAAAGAACGTATGTTAGAGGAAGCAATAGACCACCTAAAAGCTGAACTCGAGAAACAAAAATCATGGGTTCCATCATACATACATGTTGAGAAAGAAAGAGCCTCAACTGAACTGTCACAGTCTAGGATCAAAATCAAATCTTTGGAGTACGAGATTTCCAAACTGAAAAAGGAAACTGCCAGCTTTATACCCACGAAAGAATCTTTAACTAGAGATTTCGAACAATGCTGCAAAGAAAAAAAAGAATTGCAGATGAGACTAAAGGAGTCTGAAATCAGTCATAATGAAAATAAAATGGATTTTAGTTCGAAAGAGGGCCAATACAAAGCCAAAATCAAAGAATTGGAAAACAGTTTGGAAAGATTACGTTCCGACTTACAATCAAAGATACAAGAAATAGAATCGATACGCTCATGCAAGGGTTCGCAACTCAAATGGGCTCAAAATACCATCGATGATACAGAAATGAAAATGAAGTCCTTACTAACTGAATTATCAAATAAGGAAACAACAATTGAAAAACTTTCATCAGAAATAGAGAGCCTTGATAAGGAACTAAGAAAAACCAAATTCCAATATAAATTCTTGGATCAAAATAGTGATGCAAGCACGTTAGAACCGACTTTGAGAAAAGAATTAGAGCAAATCCAAGTTCAACTGAAGGATGCAAACTCACAGATACAGGCTTATGAAGAGATTATATCTTCGAATGAAAATGCGCTGATAGAATTGAAAAATGAACTAGCAAAAACCAAAGAAAATTACGATGCTAAAATTGAACTAGAGAAGAAGGAAAAATGGGCGAGGGAAGAAGATCTATCTCGTTTACGCGGAGAGCTCGGTGAAATAAGAGCTTTGCAACCGAAACTAAAAGAAGGTGCATTGCATTTCGTTCAACAATCAGAAAAGTTGAGGAATGAGGTAGAAAGGATCCAAAAAATGTTAGAAAAAATTGAAAAAATGAGTACGATTGTCCAACTGTGCAAAAAAAAAGAAATGTCCCAATATCAGTCCACAATGAAGGAAAATAAAGATCTATCTGAATTGGTTATCCGCCTTGAAAAGGATGCGGCTGATTGCCAAGCAGAATTAACAAAAACCAAATCCTCATTGTATAGCACTCAGGATTTACTCGATAAACATGAAAGGAAATGGATGGAGGAAAAGGCTGATTATGAAAGAGAATTGATATCTAATATTGAACAGACGGAATCCTTGCGTGTTGAAAATTCGGTATTGATTGAAAAGGTTGATGACACAGCAGCAAATAATGGCGATAAAGATCATTTGAAGCTAGTTTCTTTGTTTTCAAACTTACGTCATGAAAGAAATTCTTTAGAGACGAAGTTAACCACCTGCAAGAGAGAATTGGCATTCGTTAAACAAAAGAACGATAGTTTAGAAAAAACGATAAATGACCTGCAACGAACCCAGACTTTATCGGAGAAGGAATACCAATGCTCTGCAGTTATTATTGACGAATTCAAGGATATCACGAAAGAAGTTACTCAAGTTAACATTTTAAAAGAGAATAATGCCATCTTACAAAAGAGTCTCAAAAACGTAACCGAAAAAAACAGGGAAATTTATAAACAATTAAATGATAGGCAAGAAGAAATTTCTCGATTACAGCGTGATCTCATACAAACAAAAGAACAAGTTTCGATAAATTCTAACAAAATTTTAGTATATGAAAGTGAAATGGAGCAATGTAAACAGAGGTACCAGGACTTATCTCAACAACAAAAAGATGTCCAAAAAAAAGACATTGAAAAGCTAACTAATGAGATTAGTGATTTGAAGGGAAAACTTTCAAGCGCTGAGAACGCAAATGCTGACTTGGAAAATAAATTCAATAGGCTAAAGAAGCAGGCTCATGAAAAATTGGACGCATCTAAGAAACAACAAGCTGCTTTAACTAACGAACTCAACGAATTAAAAGCAATTAAAGACAAATTAGAACAAGATCTACACTTTGAAAACGCTAAAGTTATTGATCTAGATACTAAGCTCAAAGCACATGAACTCCAATCAGAAGACGTCTCGAGAGATCACGAAAAGGACACTTATCGGACATTAATGGAGGAAATTGAATCACTCAAAAAGGAGTTACAAATTTTCAAAACTGCGAATAGCTCATCTGATGCATTTGAGAAATTGAAAGTTAACATGGAGAAAGAAAAGGACAGAATTATTGACGAAAGAACGAAGGAATTTGAAAAAAAGTTACAAGAGACCTTAAATAAGAGTACAAGCTCAGAAGCAGAATACAGTAAAGATATCGAAACATTGAAAAAGGAATGGCTAAAGGAATATGAAGATGAAACGTTAAGGAGAATTAAGGAAGCAGAAGAGAATTTAAAGAAAAGAATAAGGTTACCAAGCGAGGAAAGGATACAAAAGATCATCAGTAAGCGTAAAGAAGAATTAGAAGAAGAATTTCGAAAGAAATTGAAAGAAAACGCGGGAAGCTTAACGTTTCTTGATAACAAAGGTAGCGGGGAAGATGCCGAAGAAGAATTATGGAACAGTCCATCGAAGGGGAATTCTGAGAGGCCGTCGGCTGTCACTGGCTTTATAAATCAAAAAAACCTTAAACCTCAAGAACAATTGAAGAATGTGAAGAATGACGTTTCCTTCAATGACAGCCAGTCAATGGTTACAAATAAAGAAAATAATATCGTGGATAGTAGCGCTGCTGGTAACAAGGCCATTCCAACCTTTAGTTTTGGTAAGCCATTCTTCTCCTCTAATACATCATCTCTTCAAAGTTTTCAGAACCCATTCACAGCATCCCAATCTAATATCAATACGAATGCCCCCCTACGTACACTCAATATTCAACCTGAAGTTGCAGTCAAAGCGGCGATTAACTTTTCCAACGTAACCGATCTAACTAACAATAGCACCGATGGAGCAAAAATAACAGAAATTGGAAGTACATCTAAACGGCCAATTGAGAGCGGTACATCTTCTGATCCAGACACCAAAAAGGTTAAAGAGAGTCCAGCAAATGATCAAGCTTCCAACGAGTGATGTAATATTAAACAATGTAATTATATAAATATGAAACATCTACATATTTTAAATGTCACTAATGTCATTACAGAGGACATAAAGTGATTTATGACACATCCGTACTAGTAGTTAAGTATGAACAAATTTTGGGTTTATTTGCCATTTTTTTTCACGCGGGTTTCTTGGATGCGCAAACCCACCTTTTCTAACACCACTAAGAAATATCAACTCTATAGGCCATCGAAGATAAAGGAACGTAAGTTTGTCAATTCAACCTCACATTTTCAACGCACATTAAGCACTTGGTTCGTGGAGAAATGAATGATCCTCGTGAAATTTTAGCGGTTGATCCGTACAATAATATTACTTCTGATGAAGAGGATGAGCAAGCCATCGCGAGAGAACTTGAATTTATGGAACGAAAGAGGCAGGCCTTAGTGGAACGATTAAAAAGAAAGCAAGAATTTAAGAAACCCCAGGATCCTAATTTTGAAGCCATCGAGGTACCTCAATCTCCTACCAAAAACCGTGCGAAAGTGGGCTCTCATAATGCTACACAACAAGGCACAAAATTCGAAGGTTCGAATATTAATGAAGTAAGGTTATCCCAATTACAGCAGCAACCAAAACCACCAGCTAGTACAACCACATACTTTATGGAGAAATTTCAAAACGCAAAGAAGAACGAAGATAAACAAATTGCCAAGTTTGAAAGCATGATGAATGCAAGAGTACATACGTTCAGTACCGATGAGAAGAAATATGTGCCGATAATCACAAACGAATTAGAAAGCTTTTCAAATCTTTGGGTTAAAAAGAGGTACATACCTGAAGATGACTTAAAACGGGCTTTGCATGAGATCAAAATCCTTCGGTTGGGCAAACTTTTTGCTAAAATTCGCCCACCTAAATTTCAAGAGCCTGAATACGCCAACTGGGCCACCGTAGGCCTCATTAGCCACAAATCGGACATCAAATTTACATCATCGGAAAAGCCAGTCAAATTCTTCATGTTCACCATAACGGACTTTCAGCATACACTAGATGTTTATATCTTCGGGAAAAAGGGTGTAGAAAGATATTATAATCTTCGCCTGGGTGATGTGATAGCAATATTAAACCCAGAAGTACTACCATGGAGACCCTCAGGGCGAGGAAATTTTATCAAATCCTTCAACCTTCGAATTAGTCATGACTTCAAATGTATCCTGGAGATAGGTTCAAGTAGAGATTTAGGTTGGTGTCCCATAGTGAATAAAAAGACTCACAAAAAATGTGGCTCTCCCATTAACATATCTCTTCATAAGTGTTGCGATTACCATAGAGAAGTGCAATTTCGTGGAACAAGTGCTAAAAGAATTGAATTAAATGGTGGGTACGCCTTGGGCGCGCCTACGAAAGTGGACTCTCAACCAAGCCTATATAAGGCCAAAGGGGAAAACGGGTTTAATATAATCAAAGGTACTCGTAAGCGCCTGTCAGAAGAGGAGGAAAGACTTAAAAAGAGCTCTCACAATTTTACGAATAGTAATTCTGCCAAAGCATTTTTCGACGAGAAATTTCAGAATCCAGATATGCTTGCAAACTTAGACAATAAAAGAAGGAAAATAATAGAAACTAAGAAATCGACAGCACTGAGCCGCGAACTAGGCAAAATTATGAGAAGGAGGGAATCCAGCGGATTAGAAGATAAGAGCGTCGGAGAGCGACAGAAAATGAAACAAACCACAGAAAGTGCCCTCCAGACAGGGCTTATCCAACGCCTAGGATTTGATCCCACTCATGGAAAAATTTCCCAAGTACTCAAGTCTTCTGTATCAGGGAGCGAACCTAAGAACAACTTACTCGGTAAAAAAAAAACTGTTATAAACGATCTCTTGCATTACAAGAAGGAAAAAGTCATTCTCGCACCTTCAAAGAACGAATGGTTCAAGAAAAGAAGCCATCGCGAAGAAGTTTGGCAAAAACATTTCGGATCCAAGGAAACTAAAGAAACTTCTGACGGTAGTGCCAGCGATCTTGAGATAATATAAATAAGTATTGGTGTGCTTTTCAGGGCCCCAAAATGGTATTACTTTTGATGGACAATGGCGCGGGTAATGATTGAAAAATTATGATGAAAAATTGAGTGATTTTGGTTGCAATATAGGGAATCAATCCTTAAAGGGAGAAAGAACAGAAGAGAACATCTTGTGAGACACGAAACGCTCCGAAAACATCTCCCTCTTGGGCGCATCCTTCATTCTGTACTCTTTACTTCACTTTACAGTCGTTTTTGGCCGATCTTTGGCAGCATCTAACGTTATTTTTAGGTTCAATACATAACAACAAGACCACGGATATCGCATAATATGGTTGACCTAATGGTGCCGGCGAATGATGACCCTAGTAATGAAACTGATTATTCTAGATCCAACAACAACCACACTCATATTGTGAGCGATATGCGCCCGACCTCCGCCGCATTTCTTCATCAAAAGCGACATAGTTCTTCGTCGCACAATGATACACCAGAGTCGTCGTTCGCTAAAAGAAGGGTGCCTGGAATTGTAGATCCCGTAGGGAAAGGATTTATAGATGGAATAACTAATAGCCAGATCTCTGCACAAAACACACCCTCCAAAACTGATGATGCATCTAGAAGACCGAGCATCTCTCGCAAAGTTATGGAATCGACACCACAAGTTAAGACCAGTTCTATTCCAACAATGGATGTTCCTAAATCTCCATATTATGTGAATAGAACTATGCTTGCTCGAAATATGGAGGTTGTTTCTAGAGACACTTATGAAGATAACGCAAATCCACAAATGAGAGCTGACGAGCCATTAGTCGCTTCAAATGGTATTTATAGCAATTCGCAACCCCAAAGCCAAGTAACTTTATCCGATATTAGAAGAGCTCCTGTAGTTGCTGCTTCACCCCCGCCGATGATAAGGCAACTTCCTTCGGCGCAGCCAAATCAGACGTTTATTAAAAAACTGCAGGAAATTTATAAAATCATAGTGGTGCAGGAAACCGAGTTACAACAAAGATGCCTTTATTTAACCACCTCTCAAACCACGGAACTAAAAAGTTTGTGGGCAATATACAGACTGAACACAGAACTGATCAAAAATTACATCAATTTCATCATCACTGCATTATTAACTACACAACCTATAAACGACTTGATTATGGGCCAAGAAATTTTGGATATTTACAGAATAGAAAAAAGATTGTGGGTTTATGGTATAATAACCTTCTTGGATGTACTAAAGAACTTTTCGAACTTTATGGACCCAGAGGTATGTTGTCAGTTTATTATATACGCTTTCATCTCTGTCTCAAATATGCTTGAGGATATACCGTTGAAATATTCTATTTTGTGGAGACAAAGATTGGGTGATTTGTCTAGAATGGCAATTTCGCTGTACCCATCAGGATTCATAGATTGGAGGCTAAGCGCCGAATATTGGTATACCGAATCAATGAAATACATATATGGGTGCGGCAAACTGTATTATCATATTGCCACAGTTCAACAGAACAGTTTAGAAGCGTTCGTAAACTTGGGAAAAAGTGTTTTTTGTCAGGATCCCTTCACTCCGTCTCAGCAAACGTTACAGTTATTGATTGAAAATATCTATCAATCTGCATTCATAGATAGAAGTTCTGGTAGTGCGAACAATAATGAAATTGCCCATAGAAATTCTCAATTAATTGATTATTTGAAGCATACTGAAGTAATGCTATTACCTAGTTTCCTGGAGAATATGGATTTACAGCATGTTGTGCTTATGTACTTCAAAGACAAGTTTGGTAAAGATTTTAACGGAAATGACGTTTTCGATACAAAAGACATGTTTTGCCAAAATCCAGAATCATTGCGTTATTATTTTAGGCATGCCCCTGCATTTGCTGAATCTCAGCTTTTACAGCTAATCGGATTTGGCAATCCTAAAAACCCATTTGCATTATTGTTTCAGTTGCCTAAGTATTTGAAATTAAAGAAGGATAAAAGAGAAAAAAAGAGATCCGAAGCAACAGAAACATCTTCCTATACAGATCCATTCGATGTTCAAATAAGTTCAGAAAGCTACTTCCAGAATATCGATGCTTTAAATTCAAGTTTCAATGATATCCCAACCAATCTCAATATTTGGCTGGATTCTTTGAATCATATCAACATGACGTCAATACAATGCAGTATACATGTATTAACAAAATTTCTTCATGCACCATTAGTGGTTGCCTTACCGCACTTTTTGACGTGGTTACATTTTATAGTTGCTATTTTGAAAAAATTAGAAATGGTAAATTCAAAGCAAGTAGTAGCATTCTGGATACATTTTTTAAGAAGGACAATGCCTTGGAATTCAATAGTGACCTTAGGTAATGTATTAGTTTGTTACATGCTGGATAATTTACACCCTTTTTTGAAAAAAGAATTGGAAAAGTTTTATTCATTGGAACTGGATGATTTGATCGAATATTATAACGAAAATGAAAATCTTCCGGAGATTTGGAAATGTTGGGGAACATTGTGGTTTGATGCCATCAAGAAGTGCGATGTAATGGAAATTCCTGGCGTTCAAGACCATCTTTTTTTCGATTCTCCCCTTGATGGCATAGTCTTTGATGAAAAAGATGAAGTTGGTGAAAAATTCTGGATGCGCAGTGTAAGAGCAGTTTTACTTTTGAAAGGTATTGCCAAGAAATTTCCCGATTTGGGGTTGAAAGTAAGCTTTCAAGCTTCTGTGTTTTGTCGTCGAAATGACATACCTCCAGATTATTTCCTAAAGAATTTCACCTTTAAGCTAGATGCATATGACGAAGATAATTATAACGACAACAACGAATTAGATGATCTATATGACACAATTGAAATAAATGAAGAAATCGAGGCTGTTAACATGGACCCACAAGCCACACCAAATTTGAGCGTCGTTTCTGGTGAAAGTATTTTCGAATATACTGGTTATACGAGATTGGCACCAGATTATCATTGTTTTGATAAAAACGGCGGGTTCAACAGTGCATTTATCTACAGCCAATGGTCCAATGTTGGTAATGGTGTAACACTGGATGTAAGCGGCGAATCTATATACGATGTTGCCAACAACAACTTGAGCCTGCATTGGGAGAAAATATTCTTCGATAAAATTGCCGCCGCGTCTAAAGGCAGTGACGAAAACTACAATTGTACGCTTTATTTTGTCATCGATGCTACCTCATGGTTAAGACACTTTGCACATATTTTCAAACTAGCCAAAAACAATACTCTTAAATTTGCGATTTGTCTGACCACATTTCAAGAACTACGTTATCTAAGAGGATCGAAAGACGATACTGTCGTCGAAGCAGCAACAAGGTCGGTAATCACTATTCGCCAGTTGTACGATGAAAAGAAAATTATTCCTATGAGATTCACGGGGAATATTGCAACACATGTTGAAGAAAATCTGGAGTTCGAAGAGCAAATTACTTGGAAGACGCACGTCGATGAATTTGTTATTGATGCTATCGCCAAACTGAACCAAAGGTTTCAAGCTGAAAGATTGACTGATGAAAACAAGAACAAAGGCAAGGAGTTTGCAGTGCTGGTAACGGATGATGATAATATGAACCAAAAAGCGAAGGACAGAATGATAAAAACGTGCAATACAAAGTATTTATTTTCGTTAGGTAGCAAGCTTGGTATTAATAGTGGATTATGTACCAACTAATATGTATATATACATATATATGATCACATATATATTTCTGTGCATTTTTTTTTTTTTTTTTGAACACTCCATTCTACAATTACTTTTCATATAAATTTCCAATGCAGGTACCATTTTATATTGTTACACAAGGTTAGAAAAGATCTTGAATCGATCACTAACGAGGCACTAGGGTCATTAACCTTATTCTGTAGCCATTCTGCGTTAATTTTTGGCGCTCTGCTATGCAATATTATTGTTTGATCCTTCGGAAGTTTGATGAGTAACTCGTTTGAAGACAGTATGGTTGCTTGAGAGAAATCGCGAATAATTGTGTCAAACTTTGGTTTATGCGTCTGAATTATGGCATCCAGGTCCTTCACGGAGCTATGCAGTTGAGAAACAAGTTTAGAGTCAGTGTTGTAGAATGTTTGCGGCTGCTTTTCCTGTTTCTTTAGAGAACTATTACTTGCGGAGCTCGTCCACTGCGACTCCTGAACCAACTGTCGCAGGGGAGGCGTAGAGTTTTGTGATCGGATATTCTGGCGCTGCTGCTGCTGCTGCTGCTGCTTATGATGTTCTTGTTTCAGAACTAGCAATGAAATGGGCATATGATTACCGTCATGTTGCACGTTCGGTTGCACACTTGATTTCGATAGTATTTCTGAGAAACTGTTGGTGCTTTGTTGTTTTAAAGGGTGATGAGGTCGCCTGGTTGGAGACCAGGATATAGAGCTTAGGGACTGCCCCGGGGGGTGTTGTTGTTGCTGCTTCTGATCCTGATATATTACCAGGCCCCTTCTCTTGTGACTCATTTGCTTACACTGTGGCGACTTTTTCCACTTCTTTGTTTATTTGTATTACCGCTTCCTTTTCCTTTTTTCATCTGATTATATGCTTATATATTGTAGACGCAAGTAAAAAAGAACGAAAATAGAAGTCATAATGCTTGTCATACACATTTATATGTTTAATTAATATTATCTACGTAGTCTATCTCTTGAAAAAGAAGTCTGGTTCCGGTGCGACTGGTTTTGATGGCTTAGTAAATAGTTGATATTGTTACCTGACGGCGGAACGCCTGGGGGAGGCATTGACGTGGACGTTGGGAATCGTGTTGAAGTCTGTTCTCGACCGGGCGATCCTGCGTTAGCCTGTTCTATACTCTCTTCCTCCTTTTCTTCAAAGACTGGAAGATCAGTGCCGTTTTGAATGTTGACCCAGGGAAAGAAGCCTGTGCCGAACCAGAAATGTTGCACCACGGGGAACTTCTTCAGAACCTCTACAGAATACATTTTTAGAAGCCCCTTACACACTTTGGACCAGCGTGGTACGGTGACGGCAATATCGTATAGGATGGGGGAATGCTCTTCAAAGGGCCCCATTTTCACCTCATTAATAAAGTTTATGCCTTGGCAGTAGAAGTTGGTGTCCTTATACTCGCGCACCAGAGACTTATCCAGTATTTCTCTTGGTTGCAAGGGTGCTTGCGCATCAAGCAGCTGCCATTGAGACGAGCCCAGGATGTACACCAAGTGGAAATGGTCATCAAGCCCCCACACGCCATGTGACCCAGCGGGCTCCAGCGTATACGTCAGGATCAACCTCCTCATGATCGTGTAGTACTTGTTGAACAGCAGAAAGACGTCTGCCCCCCTCATGTGCGGAAACATCCCCAGCAGGTCCAGTGCTGTGATCGTGGCCATGAACGAAAGTTCGTGGCCCGTGCCGTAGTCCAATCTTGTCGACGAACCAAAGCTGTTGCCCAGGTAATACTGCAATTCAGGCACCACCTCATGGTATTCCGAGGGAAGCATTTCCTGCAGCCACTGAGGCAAACGTTCATCCAGCTTGTGATGCCACTCGCGGCATGCTAGGTTACCATACCTTCTAGGACCAGGAAGAGGCGGTGTCTCGTCGATCAGGTGTGCAAGCTTGTCCAACACTCCCATCAGCCCGTTAACCATGGCGATCGACGACGCAGTAGCGTGCGGGTCGGGGTCAGAACAGTGCGATATCAACGTAGTGTACTTGTGAAGATGATACTTGATTCTGTGAATGGCTAGTGACGATTGGAAGTCCAGCGTTGTCTGCGTATCGAAGATACGTTTCACCGGCGTAGAGAAGGTGGCGTGCGGCCAATCTACACGATCCAGAGACATTTCTTTGCTCGTTTAATGCTTGTTCATATGTGCGTTCTTTTGCACTTTGCACTTTCTTCCTATTTTATCTTTTTAAGAAAGCTTTAAAGGTCCGGAAAAAAGGCTTGATCAAACACAAGAGACTATTGAAAGGGTGAGTACCAAAAGAACCAACAAGAGAAACAACCAAGTACGCAATGCAGAAGAGCATATTGCTGACTAAACCTGACGGAACACAATCGAATCTACACAGCATCAAAACGGAAACGCCCACCACGGTGGAGTTCGACTCGGAGCAGATGGAAAGGGGCCACAGGGAAAGAGGTCGTAGCAAGAAGAAAAGAGGCGAACGAGACTCAAACGTGAGCAGTCTGTCGCGGTCGAGAAGCAGGGCCAGTAGCCGCAGCAGAGTAAGGGAGGAAGAGTTCCTCAAGTGGACCGTGTTGAGGCAGGACCCCTCGATGCGGTTGAGGGTCGTGGATGTGGATTCTGAAGAGGAAGGTGAGGGCAACGACGAAGATGACGACGACGGCGACGGCGACGATATGGACGAGGAAGAGTCCGATGAAGAGCAAGTGAGCGATATAGAGAACGATTTAGAGATTGACGAGGAGTTCCACTACGATCTGGGCATGAAAGTGTTACCCAACTTTTGTACCAGCATAAATGAAGTGCTAGACTCCAGCAAGCCCTGGATAGCCAAGTACGAGATCAGCATCCGTGGCCACGAAAACGAAGGCGTGTCTCTGGAGCAACTCGACGGAGGCTACGTCAGAGCCATGCAACTACTCACCAAGGGTGCCGGCGCAGAGGCGGGGAACCAAAGGTCCTTCATCCTCTACACGGACCTGAGCAGCGAGTCCACCTACGCCCTGACCTATCTCATGGGCGCAGCTGTCAACCAGGGAGACACCGTCTACATTGTCCACTGGGAGCCCTCGAAGCCCACGGACGACTCCCAGATGTTCGCCAACGTTGCCAGAATCAGAAAGCACGTCATGCACCTGTTTGACTGCGTCGCGGGCGTGCTCGACGACCTCGACGTCGTCGTCCTCTCCTTGACCCATCCGTACCCAAAACACCTCCTCAACGAGATGATCCACGGCCTCAAGCCAGTCGCCCTGTGCTGCTCCCTCTCGGTCATCCTGTCCACTCTGCAGAACTTCGTCTGCTCTGTGCCCATCCTCGCGGTTAGAAAGAAGCTGAAACGTGCCAAGCGCAAGGGCATCAGCGAGTGACCAATAATCACTGCAGTAATTCCTTTTTAGCAACACATACTTATATACAGCAACAGACCTTATGTCTTTTCTCTGCTCCGATACGTTATCCACCCAACTTTATTTCAGTTTTGGCAGGGGAAATTTCACAACCCCGCACGCTAAAAATTGTATTTAAACTTAAAAAAGAACAGCCACAAATAGGGAACTTTGGTCTAAAGCAAGGACTCTCCCTCCCTTATCTTGACCGTGCTATTGCCATCACTGCTACAAGACTAAATACGTACTAATATATGTTTTCGGTAACGAGAAGAAGAGCTGCCGGTGCAGCTGCTGCCATGGCCACAGCCACGGGGACGCTGTACTGGATGACTAGCCAAGGTGATAGGCCGTTAGTGCACAATGACCCGAGCTACATGGTGCAATTCCCCACCGCCGCTCCACCGCAGGTCTCTAGACGAGACCTGCTGGACCGTCTGGCCAAGACGCATCAATTCGACGTGTTGATCATCGGTGGGGGGGCCACGGGGACAGGATGTGCCCTAGATGCTGCGACCAGGGGACTCAATGTGGCCCTTGTTGAAAAGGGGGATTTTGCCTCGGGAACGTCGTCCAAATCTACCAAGATGATTCACGGTGGGGTGCGGTACTTAGAGAAGGCCTTCTGGGAGTTCTCCAAGGCACAACTGGATCTGGTCATCGAGGCACTCAACGAGCGTAAACATCTTATCAACACTGCCCCTCACCTGTGCACGGTGCTACCGATTCTGATCCCCATCTACAGCACCTGGCAGGTCCCGTACATCTATATGGGCTGTAAATTCTACGATTTCTTTGCCGGTTCCCAAAACTTGAAAAAATCATACCTACTGTCCAAATCCGCCACCGTGGAGAAGGCCCCCATGCTTACGACAGACAATTTAAAGGCCTCGCTTGTGTACCATGATGGGTCCTTTAACGACTCGCGTTTGAACGCCACTTTAGCCATCACCGCTGTGGAGAACGGCGCTACCGTCTTGAACTATGTCGAGGTACAAAAATTGATCAAAGACCCAACTTCTGGTAAGGTTATCGGTGCCGAGGCCCGGGACGTTGAAACTAATGAGCTTGTCAGAATCAACGCTAAATGTGTGGTCAATGCCACGGGCCCATACAGTGACGCCATTTTGCAAATGGACCGCAACCCATCCGGTCTGCCGGACTCCCCGCTAAACGACAACTCCAAGATCAAGTCGACTTTCAATCAAATCGCCGTCATGGACCCGAAAATGGTCATCCCATCTATTGGCGTTCACATCGTATTGCCCTCTTTTTACTGCCCGAAGGATATGGGTTTGTTGGACGTCAGAACCTCTGATGGCAGAGTGATGTTCTTTTTACCTTGGCAGGGCAAAGTCCTTGCCGGCACCACAGACATCCCACTAAAGCAAGTCCCAGAAAACCCTATGCCTACAGAGGCTGATATTCAAGATATCTTGAAAGAACTACAGCACTATATCGAATTCCCCGTGAAAAGAGAAGACGTGCTAAGTGCATGGGCTGGTGTCAGACCTTTGGTCAGAGATCCACGTACAATCCCCGCAGACGGGAAGAAGGGCTCTGCCACTCAGGGCGTGGTAAGATCCCACTTCTTGTTCACTTCGGATAATGGCCTAATTACTATTGCAGGTGGTAAATGGACTACTTACAGACAAATGGCTGAGGAAACAGTCGACAAAGTTGTCGAAGTTGGCGGATTCCATAACCTGAAACCTTGTCACACAAGAGATATTAAGCTTGCTGGTGCAGAAGAATGGACGCAAAACTATGTGGCTTTATTGGCTCAAAACTACCATTTATCATCAAAAATGTCCAACTACTTGGTTCAAAACTACGGAACCCGTTCCTCTATCATTTGCGAATTTTTCAAAGAATCCATGGAAAATAAACTGCCTTTGTCCTTAGCCGACAAGGAAAATAACGTAATCTACTCTAGCGAGGAGAACAACTTGGTCAATTTTGATACTTTCAGATATCCATTCACAATCGGTGAGTTAAAGTATTCCATGCAGTACGAATATTGTAGAACTCCCTTGGACTTCCTTTTAAGAAGAACAAGATTCGCTTTCTTGGACGCCAAGGAAGCTTTGAATGCCGTGCATGCCACCGTCAAAGTTATGGGTGATGAGTTCAATTGGTCGGAGAAAAAGAGGCAGTGGGAACTTGAAAAAACTGTGAACTTCATCAAGACGTTTGGTGTCTAAATGGATCATGATAGTTAAGGGTGACAAAAATAACATTCACAAGAGTAATAATAATGATAATGATGATAATAATAATAATAATAATGATAGTAATAACAATAATAATAATGGTGGTAATGGCAATTAAATCGCTATTATTACCTATTTTCCTTAATGGAAGAGTTAAAGTAAACTAAAAAAACTACAAAAATATATGAAGAAAAAAAAAAAAAGAGGTAATAGACTCTACTACTACAATTGATCTTCAAATTATGACCTTCCTAGTGTTTATATTCTATTTCCAATACATAATATAATCTATATAATCATTGTGTAGACTTCCGTTTTAATATCGTTTTAATTATCCCCTTTATCTCTAGTTTTATCATAAAATATAGAAACACTAAATAGTATTCTTCAACGTCCTGGTGCATACGCAATACATATTTATGGTGCAAAGAAAATGCAAAATTTTGCTAGTCATAAACCCTTTCATAAAACAATACGTAGACATCGCTACTTGAAATTTTCAAGTTTTTATCAGATCCATGTTTCCTATCTGCCTTGACAACCTCATCGTCGAAATAGTACCATTTAGAACGCCCAATATTCACATTGTGTTCAAGGTCTTTATTTACCAGTGACGTGTAATGGCCACTGATTAATGTGCCTGTATGGTTAACCACTCCAAATAGCTTATATTTCATAGTGTCATTGTTTTTCAATATAATGTTTAGTATCAATGGATATGTTACGACGGTGTTATTTTTCTTGGTCAAATCGTAATAAAATCTCGATAAATGGATGACTAAGATTTTTGGTAAAGTTACAAAATTTATCGTTTTCACTGTTGTCAATTTTTTGTTCTTGTAATCACTCGAGTTGTTACTATCATTACCACCAGTACTGAACGGTGTACTGGAACTGGACCTCTTCCCACTACCACCCAACATCCTGAAGGGTGATCTGGACCTTTCTCGTTCAAAGATTGTCGTATTATTATTATTGCTATTATGGCCCTCAGTAATACCGTCTCCAAAAAAGTCGAGATGACGACGCTTGGTTCCTGTATGTAATGTAAAAAACCGACTTTTTTTCTTTTTACTCTTAACAATGGATGGCTCATTCTCTAATGCAGACACAGATGTAGACACAGACGCCGTGGGGCCACAGCGTGGGCAATCCCATGCATTTTCACCAGAGAGTACCTCATCGCTTGTAAACATATTAATACAATCCTCTAACTTAACTCTTTTCTCAGTAGACCTACCAAGTTTACTCAACTTCATGGAACGTCTTGGTATAGCCAGTGATAAAACATAAAATGTGCTATAGTTGAAAGTAGTGTAACCGCACCTTTTACATTGTAAGCTGTTCTCCATTTGCCCTTGAAATATGTCATCAATAGGAGATATACCATTACCAATGACATTTTTGTCAAACCAGTGCTTATATTCGTTGTTTGAAACCTTTAGGGCATCTGCATTATACAATAATAAATTCGGATAATCGTTCGCTACATGCTGTTGGTCGGAAAGTTCATCGTGTAACCTGTCTAAAAGTATCATTAGGAACTCTTGGGTATCCTGTTGGTCATCAGGAATTTTCAAATCGGGACGCAATTGATTGATAACTTTGAGAAATCCTGTTGGGACAACTGAGCAACCACCATTTAGATACATCTTGTTGAAGAGCATACTTAGTGAATTCGAAAGTTTAGGAGAATAATGAGATCCGTTGCTCCTTATTGGTTGCAGATAGCTCTTATATTTGGATGAAATGAAGAGTGTCCGGAATGTTTTCGCAGCGAATAGACATTGTATCATACTATTAATGTAACATGTATTGCCCAAATTTCTTAGTCCCGTGATGGACAACGAAACGTATACGTTTGGACTGCGTTCAATAGTTGGAATATTGTACGCCCTTTGCGGTTGTAATATTTGTTGGTCGTAATGCTGATGCTGGTGCTGTCTTTTTCTTTGAATAATTTCATTGGAGTTAAGTTGTTCCTTTTTGACATGCTGCTTTGCTGGTATTGGCGGCTTTCGAGAGATAGAACTGACTTGTGAATGAACCATTATCTTAGGGGGCAGAGGAGGTGGAATTTCTGGGGTTGTGGGCATTGATACAGGCGGTGGCGGTGGAGGACGTTTCCTTAACCTTATAGGCAGGTCAGGGGGCTTCCAGGAGGGAGGCTCAGGAACTTTTGTAGATGATTCCTTAGCGGAAGAAGAGTCCTGAGAATCCGGCTGCTGCTGCTGCTGCTGCTGCTGCTCCTGTTGTAAGCGCGCCTTCTGTGAGTAAGGTCTATACAAGTAATCTTCAATAGAGATATGATACTCCTGGGCATACGAATGCAGAGTTTTCTTCCATTTTTCGTACCCACCTAAGAGGGTAGTAGGTACAGTTGTTAAAGGAGTCTTCTGAGAAGTCAGCATCAAATAAAAAAAAATAAATGCATAATCAAAATTTATAGTCATGAAGGTCTTCACATCAGTATAGTAAACAATGTAATCAAATTTATTACGGTTTATAAAATTCTCATTCTCCTTCAGTAAATGTTCCAATATGTCATCCTTGTAGATAGGTGTGTTCGTCTGCTTGTCCCACAACAAGTTTGGATCCACATTCACTAAGTTTGGAGCCACAATGTGATTTATTGCAGATCTTTGTGGTATTCTCAAGTCGATGAGTAAAACCTTTTCACGTTCAACGCGATTCGATAAAATACTAAACAATTCTGGTGCTGTGATTATACTCTGCTTTTGTAAAATATCCAAACTCTGGATGAAGCCATCATTCTCAACGTTGAACAGATCATCATTGTCTTCCTTGAGGTTGCCGCTATCCACCATATAAACAGAATGGTAAGAATCCTTTCGATGAGTTACTGATCTATCTGCAGTTATTTCTCGAAATGGTGGGTTCAAAGATGCGAAACTAGTGTCATCCTCGTGGTATATGGAGGGCACATCTTCCAATAAAACAGATGGTCTCACTGGGACACTTGTCTTTCTTTCAGGCTCACGAAAAGCTGGCGTTGGTATCACTTCGGGCAATAAAGCCAGTTTCAATTGGTCGTTAGGCTCCAAGTTTGGTGCTGTCCAAACAGGTGAAGATTGTTCTGCGTCGTCTTCAGTAAACGTGCCTTTGAGGTCATGATCTTGCGGTGCCGCGGTGTCAAGTGATAGTGAAGCTACCTGACCTGAAAGATCGTCAGCTGGAACTGAAAATGCCCTCTTCTTGGTGATTCTGTGCTCAATACCGGCCCCGTGTTTAACCGATTCATCTAGGACCACACCGATTTCTTTCTTCACCATAAGCACAACATTGGTCATGTTCATTTCATTCTCATACATCTTTTTTAGATCTGTATAGATGCTGTAGGACTTGTTTCGTGTTTGGAACTGCAAAGATTGTGGAATAATTAAGAACACGTAGTAGCATCCAATGATAAACGCTGTCAGTGCATCGTTGGGCCTATCGTGATGGATTGAATCTAGATATAACTCGAATAGGTACTCTGTATGCTCCAGAAGGTCCAGCAGCTTCTCCAGTTTTAGCTGCGGATAGTAGTGCTTGATATCTTCGTGGTACAGGTCCTGGACCCTTCGCAGTAATTCATTTGAGTACTCAGGCGTGAACGGCGTTATATGTGGATGCATGGCCGTGCCCTTATCATCGTCTAGCATTTAAAGTTCTATGCGTAATCGATAGCGATAGCTCTTTAAGTTGCGGTTATTAATTTTGGCCCCCGGCTGGGTGCCGTTATACAAAATATTATCAACATATATAGAATATAAACGTACCTATTTCCTAGCGAAATACGTCGAGGAGCCACAAGTGGCAACTGAATAGTCGTATACGGACTCTCCCAAGTTCAAGTACCGCTTCATGTAGTTTCTCATAGTCTGATTGTCCAGAGTCTCCAGTTTAGGCGTCAAACCTGTATTGCGTTTAATCCCCGCGAGGCACGTTGATACCAAGACCAAATCTATGGATATGTGTACTAGTTTTCCTACCTAACCAATTTCTCTTGTTAGTATTACCGGATGCGTTGTTAGTAGCTCATTTGGGTACTTACTAATGTCATCTCTTTGCGTTTTGCTTGTTCTTGTTTTGATCATTGTGGAGAGAAAGAAAGCGCCTTCTTGTCATTTTAATCCCAGTTTTAAAACAGTTCGATCTTTCTCTCCGTACCAGTCCACGACATAAAAGTAAAAGATAAAACAGACTATACATGATGTTAAGACTAGTAACTAAAGGGTTGCCGAAAGTGACACCTTCTGTAGCTAAGGCTGTGCTAGTGCGTGGTTCCTTGCTGCACTCATTCTCTACCAGCGCTAGATTCAATAATAGTGTCGCTGAAGATGAGGCCAAGATCGTTTTGAAAGACAAGAACAGGCCATTGAGAATTGACAGAGAATTGCCTGACCCAACCACGGAGAGGAGAAAGCGAATAGCTGGATTTTTGTTGTTTTCTGTGGCCATTGGGTCCGCACTATCTTTGATCTTCAACTATGAAAAGACGGAGTCCCCCATTATCTCCAACACGCTGTATTATATAAGACGGTCTCCAGCAACTAAAAACATACTGGGTGAGAGCATAGAATTTGATGGTATCATCCCTTGGGTCTACGGTGAACTGAACTCTGTGAAGGGTAGGATTAACATTACGTTTTATATCAAGGGGGACAAAAACGTTACTGGAACCGTTAGACTGGTTGCAGATAGAAACACTCACGACGAAGAGTTTTTGATTCATGAATGGAGCGTCACTGCCGCTGGCCAAAAGATCGATTTGCTAGCTGAAAATACCAAGACACCAATTTAATAGCAAGTATGGTGCTATTTGTCTGTAAATATCCTTTATTATTATTTTATTTTTATCGTTATTACAAGTGGTCTGGGTATCTATACAAATGCAAAACTATGTAGGTACGTTTATATATCTATATGCATATATATTAGCGTGGCCGTAAGCTGTCAATAAATTCTCTCTTGTTGACAGTATAATTCGTAAAATCGTTTTCATATGGGTCATCCAGTTTTATTTCTTCGTGTAACGCAGTATTTTCTGTGCTCGATGATAAGTTTGACGTAGAAGCTGATCTCAAACTACTCGTTTCTTTGCGCGATAGCGTCAGTGGATACATAAAACTATAGGAAGGATCTCTGACCATCCCATAATTCACCTTTTCGCCGCTGAAAATGACGGGGACATTGATATATGCAGTGCTCTGCTTTTTTGGACGCAAAGTCCCCATACTAGCGTTCAATTGCCTTCTGTATGCTGGTGTGTACCCTGCCTTGGCGGTTTTTTCTTGGCAGGGTTTAAGATCCTGGTTTGCTTCCTTTTCGTTTATCGTGGAAGCTTCACTTGAGCTGTTAATTTCGGCTTTAAAACCATCATATACCGACACTGCCACTTCTTCCATTACCATCTTCTCCAAATCAGCATCTCTAATCTCTTCTTTTTTGTAACGTCGTTGTAATTTACACCAAAATATCAGGGCTATTATTACGCCCACAGCAATTGGAATCCCAACTGCCGTTCCCACTGCCACAGACGCATTGCCCATCTTTATTCAATGGTCTGTTTTGATGACTGAAAAGTAGATTGTTTTGAGCTAAAAATTCGATGCTTTCTGTGCTTATTTTGAAATTTATTAATGAATCTTTCCATCTCCAAATCTTAGTTCTTAACTAGGAAATTTGTCAACACCACCACCGCCCGAAAAGGGAAAATATTTCCCTTTTGAGAAGCGATTGCGAATATTGTCCATTTCTTTATATAAGCTCCACAACTACATAAAATACTAAGTCTTCACTATATATTTTGAATATCGTTCAGCATAGCATGCGTTCTCTCTAGTAAAACGTGATCTTCATCCTTTCTCGTTTTTACATCTCCTTCATGTACATTAATGGCTATTTCATTGAGTTTTGTACTCTTTCTTCTTCTTAGAGGTTCTGGGTCCTTCTTTACTTCGCGTAATTTAGATATGAGTAGATCAACAGCATCCCTGTTTACTTCTTCACCATCGTTTTCATCACTTCCATTGCTTTTCTTATTATTGCTTGTCCTCATCTCTAACAAGCTCTTCCTTTGTTCGTACACTCTTTCCATTTCCTCCTTTTCAATGTTTTCCTTGGCACATTTCTTAAACATGGCTAAAAATTCAATAAAGGGTTGGAAAAATTCGTTTTTACTCTCTTTATCGTTGGGATCTTCACCGTAATATTTCATCAATTTATTCAAATCTATTAAAGTTAATTTACATTGACCAATCAATAATTCACTTTTTGTTTTGGCCCGATTAATCTTAAACTTGACCTTTTTAATAATTTGATCTCTGGGGTCTAAGTTCTCCTCTTTGGATAGCTTTCCTACTTGAAACTGAGTAACTAAATCTTCAATTTTTTTATGAAATTCATGACACTCTGATTCAACGTGTTCTAGTGAGATTTTACCTAAATCTTCAATGTTCTTCAAATCATCCACAAAACCGTATATATCAGGGTATTTTATTCTTATGACTTTTTCAATAAAATGCAAAAATGATACATTTTGATCAACACTGGATCTGACAAAGGCAAGTTTAGTCAATGACTTCAATTTGATACCCTTAACAATTCTTTTATTCATATGATTGCCTATTTCCGTAATAATAAACATCAAACTTTTAAATTTAGGTGAACGATTTAAGTGTGAAATTGCATCATCAATTTTTTGTAACTTGAAAATCAAATCGTAATAATCTCTCTCGTATGTTGACAATGTCAGCAGACTCTTTGATCTTACATTCCAATAAAATCTTAAATTGATACACAACTCCAAAAATATTCTGTCAGCTCTTTGTAAGTCACTTACTGCTTTACCATCCTTACCTTGTGAATATGGCTCGTACTTATTAAGCATACTTTTTGGTATATTTACTAACTCTTCTTTACAAAAAAATTTCAGTATGTTAACATTTTGAACAATGTCGTTATCACAGTTCAATACTTTCATAACAAATTCCATATCAGATAATTGGGAAAACATGTGTAAATTAATACCAAATTGCTGAGCCAAATCTCTTGATAAGAATGAAATTTTCTTCAGTTCATTGGAAGACTTGCCATTGTTTGAAGACAAGGCAATTGAAGATTCTGCGTTCCTTTTATTTGCAATCTTAGTCGGACTTTTCATCTTAAAAATATCTTCAATCTGAGAGAATATACCATCAGTTTGTAATTCTTTGATTGTTTCTTGGCGTTGAAACGTGTCTTCCCAAAGTGTGTCTTTGATATCCTCCACCTTATCCCAGTGGATTTGCTTCAATCGCTTTTCAGTTGGAGGTGGTTTTAAATCGGTTGTCGTTGGATTGATAGACACTGAGGAGGAAGAAAGAAGACCATTTGGTAAAGGTGGAGCTGGAGGAGTAACTAAATCGTGATTGGAGGGGTCTTTGTTCATCGACAAGGACTCGGGTAAAGGCGGTGGTGGTGGAACGGCGCCACAAGTTTTAGTTTTAAATAGATCTGGAAGGGGTGGCGGAGCAGGTGCTGCAATACAGGAAACACCATCCGGTTTAGCTTCTGCTTCAGTCAAAAGAGACTGTGGAAGTGGAGGAGGGGGAGGTGGAGGAGGGGGCGGTGGAAGTTGAGGTAGTTTAACAACTTCAGGTACTAGTTGGATTCCATTATCAAGACTATCTGAGGAAAGTCGAGGGAAAAGTTTTGGTGAAGAAGAAACCGAAGACAACACGGGAGACGATTGGTAATTAGGTTGTGTTCCTAGGCTATTTGAAAATTCCAACTCTGAAAGTATCGAATTTAGAGAGACATTTTGCATATTAGTAATATTTTTCATAGAAGGGATATTAAAATTAATGGTTGACGTAGATCTTTGAAATAATGAGTCTTTTGATTTATCTTCGGATTCATTTTGGGACTCATTTTCGTTATTTGCATCAGTTAAATATGATGAAAGGGACGTAACTCTTTTACTTTTTAGTAGACTAGTTGAACGCTTTGGCAGAGAAATTTTTTGCTGCTGCTGTTGCTTTTTTGCTAAATTTTGGAAAATGATATTTCCATGACTATTATTTTTTATTATCGAGCCGGCAATACTCAAGTTGCTACTTGCCAATGAAGGTGGCTGGTCATATAACCTTTGATGCGTGGTAATTTGGTCTAGTCTTTTCTTGGTTGCCTTCAACTGCAGTTTCAGATTTTCAATTTCCTTGGTTTTCAGAGATATCAAAGATTCACTTTCATCTAGTTTTGCTATTAGATGATCTTTATCATGATTTTCTACTAAATTTAATTTTTCATTCAAATGAGAAATCTTAGCATTAAGATCATCAATTTCTGTGACCGCTCTTCTAGCAATTTCATCAGATTGTAGAGAATCCAACAATTTATTAACAGAATCTTGAAAAACATAATCCACATTTTCTGCGGACTCTAAGGTTTCATCAAAAGAAGGATTCGTTGACACTTGAAAGGAATCTATGAGATAAAACAGCAAAGAATTTATCAATTTTAATAGTTTAATAGATTCTGAGTATGGTTTTTGAGAGTCTAAGATTTTCCACAGCGATTGAATAATCTCGTTTATTGGTGCCTCTACGGGACTATCTTTTGCCTTCAATAACAGGCAATTTTCAAGACATAGAGGCTCGCTTTCTATTCTTGCGATATCTTTTGTTGGGTGAAGCGAATTCGTATCGTTGGTAGTTTTTATCATCGAGTCAAATATCGCAGATTCTTTGGATTTGAATTGTTTTATTTGTTCCATGATCACGACACTATTAGGATCATCTTTATAGGCCAGTTCTAAAAATGTGATAGTGTTATGTATATTATTCTTTTTCAAAAAATTCAAAATTTCTAGTGCAGTCTTGTTGTTGAAACCTTGCAGAATGGAGTTTATTAGCAGTAGGAAAGTTGTCGAATAGTCTATTTTTAATTGGTTCCAGTTCAAATAAAGGGATGAATGAATTGCAATATCATCCGCAAGGATTTTGTCAAACCATTCTAGCCAATCGGTGAATAATATGGAAAGCTGGTCCCATATCAACTCACAACCCGTGGAACCCTCAACGTACGTTAATAATAAAAGTAACTCCATAGAAAGTAACTGACATTTCAAATTAGAATTTTGATCCGTCAGAAGCTCGGTGAACCAGCGAATTAAAGGCTCAGAATGTAGTGCTCTTATTCTCGCCAGTGGGTTGTTCATCAGTATTTTAAAGCACCGAAGATAAACAAATTGTAATTCCTTGGATATGAGTGGCAAAGTCTTTTCGATCAATGTCGTCAAGTAAATTTCATCCTTGAGAAAAAGTTGCAAAAAGCTTTGCTTTCGCAGGAATTTTTCTAGTTTATATAGAGCCTTCGATAACTTCATGCCACCTGCTGAAAGGTTTCTAACTAGGCCATCCAAAAAGTGTGCGTTTTCAGCTAGTTCATTAGTGGCCAAATGTGTAGAGTATGTCGTGCTCGAAGTCACTTTCTTTTTCCCCCAATGATTGGAACTACGGATTTTACATATCAATAACCATTTCCTTCGTAGAGAGATGTTTTGTAAATTCTTATAAGCAGCCCCCCAAAAAAAAGTTCCATCTTTTAAAAGCTCATCAAACATTCTTTCGACGAGTGATGCGTCCTGAGGCATGCACTTCGGATTAAAATCCATTTCCGATCCGTTCACTTCTTCGGAAACCATTGGTGACGAAGAAACGTCATTAGCTGAGAAATTCTTCTGTTTCATGTATATATGTGATCCTGTACCTTGTTTCTCTAACGCTACACCGACCAACTGCAAGCCAGCGGCAACCAGCCCATCGTTCAAATTCAATTCTTCCAATTTACGGGCCTCGCTGGCCCTATCACGCGCGTGAAGTGACAGCGATCTGCGAGGGTAGCGGTACGTCTTCTTGTTCGGGGAAGAGTCCATCGCTGATGATTGTGTTATTTTTTTATCTGCTTTTGTGTCACGATCATCATCACTATGTAATCTTCAAAAGATCAAGAATTTGCTAGTTTTGAACCTATGCCACAAATAGCGAAAAAAGAAAAAAAACTTGACGCGTCAACATGAGGAGGGTAATGATGTGGTAGCGCCGTGTAAGGCGCTATCAAAGGGAAACGGGGATAATAGTATTAACACCGCAGCTTTTTTTTCCTTTCTCCCTCTATTGGTTTCAAATTTATTGGAGTTTTACTAGAAAGAAGAGATATAAATAGGGCATACTTTTGCATCTCAGTTCTATTGAAATCGAATGGTTATTTCTTGTGGCTCTGAGTACAGAGTGAATATAACACTACATAAAAGCAATGTCACAAAGACTACAAAGTATCAAGGACCATTTGGTGGAGAGCGCCATGGGTAAGGGTGAATCGAAGAGGAAGAACTCGTTGCTGGAGAAAAGACCCGAAGATGTAGTTATTGTGGCTGCTAACAGGTCTGCCATCGGTAAAGGTTTTAAAGGTGCCTTCAAAGATGTAAACACAGACTACTTATTATACAACTTTCTCAATGAGTTCATCGGGAGGTTCCCGGAACCTTTGAGGGCTGATTTGAACTTAATCGAAGAAGTTGCCTGTGGAAATGTTCTCAATGTTGGAGCCGGTGCTACAGAACACAGGGCTGCATGCTTGGCAAGTGGGATTCCCTACTCGACGCCATTTGTCGCTTTAAACAGACAATGTTCTTCAGGTTTAACGGCGGTGAACGATATTGCCAACAAGATTAAGGTTGGGCAAATTGATATTGGTTTGGCGCTGGGAGTGGAATCAATGACCAATAACTACAAAAACGTCAATCCTTTGGGCATGATCTCCTCTGAAGAGTTGCAAAAAAACCGAGAAGCGAAGAAATGTCTAATACCAATGGGCATTACTAATGAGAATGTTGCCGCTAATTTCAAGATCAGTAGAAAGGATCAAGACGAGTTCGCTGCGAATTCATATCAAAAAGCTTACAAGGCGAAAAATGAGGGGCTTTTCGAAGATGAAATTTTACCTATAAAATTACCAGATGGCTCAATTTGCCAGTCGGACGAAGGGCCACGCCCTAACGTCACTGCGGAGTCGCTTTCAAGCATCAGGCCTGCCTTTATCAAAGACAGAGGAACCACAACTGCGGGCAATGCATCCCAGGTCTCCGATGGTGTGGCAGGTGTCTTGTTAGCCCGCAGGTCCGTAGCCAACCAGTTAAATCTGCCTGTGCTAGGTCGCTACATCGATTTTCAAACAGTGGGGGTTCCTCCTGAAATCATGGGTGTGGGCCCTGCATACGCCATACCAAAAGTCCTGGAAGCTACTGGCTTGCAAGTCCAAGATATCGATATTTTTGAAATAAATGAAGCATTCGCGGCCCAAGCATTATACTGCATCCATAAACTGGGCATCGATTTGAATAAAGTAAATCCAAGAGGTGGTGCAATCGCGTTAGGCCATCCCTTGGGTTGTACTGGCGCAAGGCAAGTAGCTACCATACTAAGAGAACTGAAAAAGGATCAAATCGGGGTTGTTAGTATGTGTATCGGTACTGGTATGGGTGCCGCCGCCATCTTTATTAAAGAATAGCTTTAATACTTGATAATAGTTAATATTCTCCCTTTTTATTATGCTTATATTTATATGGTTTTGTAAAAGCTATTACGTAGTTTATCAATTTGTTTATAATTTTCCATTTTCAATATTTCTAACTCACTAACCAAATAGTTTATTTGAGATAATATCCTCCAGTCCTCCTTAACCAATTGACGGGCTTTCCAGTTGAAATTCGCTATCACGGTGTCCATGTAAGAGGAATCTTCTTCATTACTTTTCATCGTTAGTTTTATTGGGGCCTTTGGATAATCCAAAGGTATGTTGAATAAAATTTTCAAAGAAATCTTACCGGAGTCTGTCATGGGGGAGATTCGATAGCCATATGAGGTAACGTGCTTACCCTTTTTAAACAGTTTAAAATCGGATAAGGTGTGAATGCATTGTTCGATTTCTTCTTGCCTTTTTGCGATTTGTTTTCGCTCTTCTACATTAATTTCCTTTGAGTAGTGTAGGGTATTCTTTTTATTAGCTCCATTATTGTTTTTCCGCCTTCTGTTTTTCGCTTGAGATTTCTCGACTCTCACTTCTTCCCCTCCAGTCACAGGTTTAGGTTCATTTTGTTCCTTTGTCTCTGTCTTCTTATTTCTGTTTCGATTTTTATTCCGCTTTTTATTTCCATTTTTAGCTTTATTTGTGCTCTCCTCATTCCCGATTGGAGTTCCTTCGTTTCCCAAACCAGAAGCTTTTCTCTGAAATTTTTTAGCTCCTGTTACAGATAGCTTGGTATCCATTTCCCCCACTACTTCTTTTGAGAACACTTTTACGTAGACGACAACACTTTTTTTTTTACAATATGGTATACTTCTACTTAATGCTTTTAAATTTTCACATAATTAATACTTTACCCGGTTTCATTGTGTCAGTAACAAAACGGAGAAAGGCAAAAAGGTCCATCCTAGTAGTATAAGGCAACTACATTACGATTGTGGGTTTATTACGTGAAAAAATGATGTCTATTGCAAAGTAGTAAAAATTTTTAAGAGAATTATACTTATATAAAGTACATAAAGAACAAATTCCAGGTAACTGGGGTCGGGAGAAAATAAAAATAAAAATACATTTTCAATGGTTTGGAGGTATTCTTTGAAATCATAAAGTTTTACATTCGTCACTCGTTAGCTAAAGCCCTTTAGAATGGCTTTTGAAAAAAATAAAAAAGACAATAAGTTTTATAACCTCTATTTTACTTCCCTTACTTGGAACTTGTCAATGTAGAACAAATTATCGACACCGGTGGTCATGTTCACAGATCCTAGAGCGTTACCGGTGGTCATGAAGTAGGTATTTGTAGAAACCACATCTCCATCGTTGAAGTACAATTCCAAGATGTTTTGATCCAGTAGGCCGTACACTTTATAGTAACTTAGGTCGTTCTCAGACTTGAATGGTTGGTTGTTGACAGACATTCTGTTTGTGAAATATGGGTTCTCCTTGACAAACTTGACCTTAGAGTTACCACGGTCCAAAAAGAAGGAAGAAGCACTGACTTCAAAACCCATTCTCAAATATTCTTCAGGATCTTCTAAACCCTTGAACCAAAGTGATAAGTCGGGGAAGACGGATTTGGATATGGTTTGTGTGGTGTTAACAGCGTAAACCAACTCAAACTCTAGGGTACCAGTCGAGTTGCTCAAATCGACATTGTAAGAATTGGCCTTAGTTAGAGTTGTGTTAGTAGCAAAACGAGACCAGGGGCCAGCATTACTAATGTTCAATATTGGTTCGGCTTTCAAATTGATCAATTCAGTCTCTGGATTAGCTTGATATTCAGTGTTCAAAGAAAACTTGCGGACCAAAGACATGGATGATCTCCATGGGTTAGTTGGGACAAAGGCACTGTACTCCCAGTTTGAAGCCCAGGCAATACCTAATGCTGAACCGTAGGTTGGGTCAGTGTTGAAGAAAGTTTGTAAGGCATAGTAGTCCTTACCAAAATCTACCACTCTAGATTGATTGTCAAACGCTTCAAAATGAGTACCATTGAAGGATCCAACAAAATATTGGTTGAAGGAACCGCCAGCAGGTGCACCTGGGTTGATAGAAATAAACATGACCCAATAGGATTTGGAAGGATCTTGCTCAGTTGGGACTTCAATCAAACCTGGACATTCATATTGGTAGCCTAAGAAACCTTCATTGGCAAATGCAGATTCTAACTTCCAGGACTTCAAGTCATCCGAGGAGTAAATTTCAATTTTGTAGTCTTGTGATTTGGCAGCCGTCATAATCCATTTTTGAGAAGGTTCATACCAGAACACCTTTGGATCTCTGAATTGAGTGGAGTTGGCAGCTAAAACAGGGTTCTTTTGGTATTCAGTAAAAGTGTAACCACCATCAAGGGAATAGCTAATGTATTGCTCTTCACTTTCAGGAGTGTTATAAGTCCAAATTGCAACGCATCTTTGTCTTGGATCAATAGTATCATTGAAAAACCCACTGGTGTTGTTGTAATCAACCACCATGGAGCCAGAGAAAGCACCTGAATCGTTACGCTTGGGAGCGATAGCAATGGGTTCATCTTCCCAATGAGTCAAATCATCGGAAGTAGCATGGCCCCAAAACAATGGCGTACCCCATACGGTGTCATTTGGGTTGTATTGAAAGTACAGATGCCATTTGGCATCTTTTTCATCGTACCACAACCCATTTGGGTCATTCATCCAGCCCTTGTTGGGTGTGAAGTGGACCAAAGGTCTATCGCTAGTTTCGTTTGTCATTGATGCAGATATTTTGGCTGCAAAACCAGCCAAAAGGAAAAGGAAAGCTTGCAAAAGCATCATATACGTTAGTGAAAAGAAAAGCTTTTTGTTTTGCTTGTTTCTCTGAGAGAAAAAAAAAAGTAAGATATATGGTAAAAAAAAGCACAAGAACAAGAGAATGTTTTGAAGAATAATACATATCTATTTATATGTTTCTTTTCAGGAGGAAGGATTATAGGATCGAAATCCAAAAAAAAAAAAAAAGTCGTCAAATCTTTCTTCCAAATGGTTTACTATAGAGCCCTTAGGCAACATTTTTGTCAAACAAAGTCGTTTAAGCATTCCTCGAAAAGAAACGTCTCTATGATGGTAATAGGCAAACATCGGGCGTACCTTAAAAGTCTTAGACATCACATAAAGGGATTTATAATCACATTCCTCGTCAGTTTTTCCAGAAACCTCCATGGAAAAACCCTGGACGTGGGGTCGATTAACGCTACGCGTATTTCTTCGCCCCCGGATAATTTCCTAAACTGGGTTTTTTCTTTTTATTCCTGTTCAGAGTAATAAAAATGCGGGGAATAATGGAAGCCCTCATAATGGATCGAGTTCAACAAAGGCACGCCTTTGGTAGAAGAATACTGTGGGCCTTTCTAACGTAGCATACCGACTGGTAATTTGCTCACAAACTATTCTAAATGACGTACTTTTTTGAGCTTTGCTGGGGGAGCGAGAACTACGCTAGGACAACAACTCCCATACGGTAAATGTCTTAGTACGTCGTGCTTGTACAAACGAAACATGATAAAATGGATACCTTCGACAGCTCACCGTGCCCCTGTCCTTTGTTCATTGGAAAACCTCCTGCCGTAATTCTACATACTAGACTCGATACCCGAGATTGTGACGTGTGGATGCTAAGCCCCTATAACCTCAAACTTTTTAGCTTGGAAAGGCACTTAACTCAATTATAGGTTGTTGCGAATTCTGAATTTTTACAGCTACTTCTTTAGGGAATTCAGACCTCCGTACGGTATCTCCCTGTTTACTACAGGGGAAAACTTAGTTTTTTTTTTACTATAGTATATGCAAGGCCCTGAAGCTCCGTGATATTTCGTAGATTATTCGGCTTCCTATTCAAGGCAATGCCTAGCCGTTTAATGTGCGACGGCATTAGCAAAGCTTCTTCAGTTAATAACTTTTCTACGTTCTTTAGCGCATTAATAGACTGATCGTCTATTACCATCATGGAAATGAGGTATAGCACCTAAGAATACAGCGAAGGAGGTCTAACTGCTTCCCAGAAGTCACAGGAAAATAAACTTTTTTTTTTTATTTTCCGCTTTTTTCATAAACTTCTTTTACACTTTCCGCTTTTCCATACTTGGTAAATGCACATAATGCTATTGTAATATACAACCATGATTTCACTTCCCCTGGCGCAACAGTATGTTGTTAGCTATGATACAAAAATTTTTTAAGACCATTTGAAAGCATCAATTTCTCAGAACACACTTCATCTACTGCAAAAGAAGACTTTCGAAGAAAAGTACAACTTGCGAAGAACTACTCTCATAGTAACAAAATGAACAGTAACATTGAAAAGCAGAGAATGTTGAACATAGGCTAATTTTACGTTCTCACAGCCTGGCTAGCACCTAAAAACGACGCATGCTGCCATGTTAGTAGTCACACGAAATTGAAGTGAGGCTCAAAATAGTTTGAATGAACACAACAAAACATTGGATAAGCTGTCATGCTACATTAGCAATACGAAAACTCGCATCCTGTGGTCACGTTCGCCTTCGCAGCTTTTTAAAAATGGCAAAGAGTCTGACTTATGCTCTGTTGACATTTAAGAGATACAATGAATCGATCCAACAATTATTAGCCATCAGTACTTCTCTTTTGTGAGGTAGGGCGACAAGAAAACGCACAAACTAGAGAAGATATTTATGCATTTTTCGGTATATCAGATAAAAGTTGGTAGTGCTCGAGCTTTTCTTTCTATACCAATAAATGCTGCAAAATATTATAATCTAATTAGTACTGAAGTAACTCTAGCAAAGCACAGGTGACAAAATTTGTGCTGGTGATTGTTGGTACTGCTATCGCCAGAATAGTCGAGATGTTTGCATGTATCGACTGCTATGTGCGTAAGAAATTGGAATTTTGTATGGATAACTATGGCCGACCACTGCACCTAGCAACAGTGAAGGACTCGTTTATCGAGAGACGAATGTCGAGATAACAGATATGACAATTAGATTATGTAGCCGAAACCATATATTAGAGCCAGTAGTTGTTTGATCATAGCTTGATTTTCATTAATTATCAGTCCTCTTCCCTGTAGTACCTTTTTTCTTCTGCAAGCGAACTTTTTACAGATGGAAGTTCGATAACAGAGGAAAAAGGCGAAAGGTGGTTACTTGAAACATGGTGTATCTTAAAAACCGCTCGAAATTATAGAGGTGAAATTACAAGTTACTTTCGGTTCGATAAGCAAACGCATTTACGCTTATACTTTGGAGCCACATTTCACTATGAACGCCACATTATATTAATCCCACCGCGATTTGAAAACGGTTATCAGTAAAGTTGGCCTAATGCTTACGAAATATGAGCTATCTTTTTTGCTTAGTAAAAAAAATGGAGCTCAGGCCTCCGTGACTCATAAAGGGCAGTGTATATAAATAATAAAAGCTCTTCAATAAGAAAGGGTGATATTATGACTTAGGGTTAGCCAATCACTTTTCGAGGCTACCTCTAGTTAACCACAATGGCGAAACACATTGTTGCTGCCCTTCAAATCGGCTCTTGTCCGGGCTCTACTAAGGATACCTTGAAAAAAATTTTGTCATATGAGAAGGAGATCAAGGAATCTGGTGCCAAGTTGGTCGTTATCCCAGAAGCCACTCTTGGTGGTTATCCAAAGGGATCGAACTTTGGGGTTTATCTAGGCTACCGTCTTCAAGAAGGAAGGGAGGAGTATGCTAAGTATCTTGCCGAAGCAATTGAGATCGGAAACGGAGAGAAATATCCAGAAATTAGTCAGTTGTGCGCACTATCGAAGGCCACCGACGCATCCTTATGTGTGGGGTGTATAGAGCGCGATGGGACGACATTATATTGTACCATGGTTTATATAGATCCTAAAGATGGCTACGTTGGGAAGCATCGAAAACTGATGCCGACAGCTGGCGAAAGACTGATATGGGGTCAAGGCGATGGTTCGACTCTGCCTGTCGTGGATACCGCTGCTGGGAAGATTGGCGGTGCTATCTGCTGGGAGAACATGATGCCTCTACTGAGATACGCCATGTATAAAAAAGGGGTTGAGATCTGGTGTGCCCCAACGGTGGATGCTAGGCCTATTTGGAGGACTGTGATGAAAAATATTGCATACGAAGGTCGTCTATTCTTGATTAGTGCAGTGCAGTTCATGCCAGATGCGACGGCAATGGGCTTTGGGGAGATTATTGACCAAGCTACAGGTAAGAGAAAATTACCTGGATGGCCATCTGCTGACGACAACTGTATTAATGGAGGTAGTGTTATTATTGATCCTTATGGAGAGATTATTGCAGGGCCATTGATAGGGCAGGAGGGCCTTTTAACCGCCGAAATTAACACTGACTTGATTGCTGAAGCTCGTTTTGATCTTGATCCTGTCGGACATTATGCTAGGGGAGATGTCTTCCAGTTGACTGTCAATGAAAGGTCACACGATGTCAAGTTTACGAAATGAATACCGCATAAATCCGTTAACTAGGCTTTCATGAATGGTGGCTCGAAAATATTCGTTAATATCAATATCTCTATTATATAATGTTTTATGTACAAGAGATAATGTAGATCTGTAATATACAATCAAATAGGCATTTTTTTGAAATCCATACGTCTATAAGATATACTCATAGCCATGATTTTGAAATCAGGATTGAAAACCTGATCATTTAATTATTACCTTTTTTTAAAATGCAAATTAACATTTATTAATAAATAGGTGTATTTGAAAAGTTTCATTTTCCTTCGACAGCCCTGTTATCATCACTTCACAAACAAGAAGGAGATATTAGCATTTTCTCCCGGATCCGATTACCACAGTTTTTTTGTTAAATCAGGCGTGAAGAAGATTCATAAATGTCGTGATATTTTTTAATGTGGAGATTGTACGATGACGGGTAGGAGTCAAGACAAGCTAAAGAATGCAGCCTTGATGATTGCGCCTTTCACAATCAGAATTATGCATTGGCCCGATACAAGACTCACCGTGTGGATCAAGCCATTCTTACCCATAACGCAAGCTTACTTTTGCCGTCGCCAGGGCTGTTTGTAGTCATTCTCTGAACTTTTTTCCTTGGCATTCGGCTCGACGCAGAGAATTTCGGATCGATATAATCCCGAAATAGTCCGTTTTTCTCGGATAATTGTGCCGAAATGTATCATATTACAACCTACTATCTTAAATTGCTAGCATTCTCGTAAGAAAGAAAAACCTCGAGCAAATAGCCTACATTTGCTGCTGCACCCCTTTACAGCACAAAGTCGTTGCAGCTAGCTCCTTAAAATAAGGACCCTGCAGTCATGTGGCATATATAATAGTTGGCGAAGCTTGAAGCCTCACTTAGAGGTTGACGCCTCACTTGAGGTTTCAACATATACTAATGGTTTCATTTCAACAGCCTATGGGTCAATTGGGAATAACTATCAATGCTACCATTTTGTCACACTTTATTGCCTAATAGGTTTGGCGCTTACTATCAAATACATGACGTATTCCCTGTGCTAGGTTCGTCTTTACTGAATCATTTAGTATAAAAAGGCAGCGTTCAATTGTTGATTATTGAAATTATTTATTGTACAAACAATTAATAAAAAATTCAATCAACAAACAAAGTTTCACCTATGTCCGTACAAAAAGAAGAATACGATATTGTAGAAAAGGCCCAATTATCTGTGTCCGCAGAAAGCTTAACATCAGATTCGGAAAGTATTTCACATAACCCATTTGACGATTTTCATAAAGCAGAGCGTTGGAGAAAAGTCTATGAATCCAGTGGTTATGAAGGCTTGTCTAAATTCGATCCTGAGTTTACATGGACAAAGGATGAGGAAAAGAAATTGGTAAGAAAAATGGACTTGAAGATTTTTTTGTGGGTTTTTATTATGTTTGCCTTTTTGGATTTAATAAGGAAAAATATTGCAAGGGCAGTTTCAGACAACTTCATTGTTGACTTGAAAATGAACACGAACGACTACAACCTTGGCCAAACTGTTTATCTAGTTATATTTCTAGCAAGTGAACTACCCGGCAACCTGCTGTCGAAAAGATTTGGTCCAGAAAGGGTCATTCCGGTTCAAATTGTGTTGTGGAGTGTAATTTGTATTACTCAAGCTGGTCTGAAAAATCGAGGTCAATTTATTGCTACTAGATGCTTATTAGGAATGGTACAGGGCGGGTTCATCCCGGACAATATTCTATACTTGTCATATTATTATACTGGAGCTGAGCTCACATTCCGCTTAAGTTTCTTTTGGTGTGCTATACCTCTTTTCCAAATTCTAGGTTCTCTTTTAGCTTCCGGAATCATAGAGATGAGGGGTATTCATAACTTAGCTGGCTGGCAGTACCTATTTATAATTGAAGGGTTTCTGTCCCTTTCTGTTGGCGTGGCATCCTTTTATTTAATGCGTAGAGGACCTACGCAAACTGGTGAGTCTGCATTTCACAAAGGAAAATCGTTATTCACTGAGTATGAGGAGAAAATTATGGTTAACAGAATTTTAAGGGATGACCCATCAAAGGGTGACATGAGTAACCGACAACCAGTTACCTTCAAGGAGATTTTGTACACTCTAACAGAATTTGATCTATGGCCATTGTTTATCCAAGGTATTACAGCATTCATATCTCTTCAAACAGTTGGTTCCTATTTATCTTTGATATTAAAGAGTTTAAATTACTCTACATTTCTTTCGAACATTTTAGCAATTCCAGGCCAAGCCCTGCTGCTAATAAATTTACCATTAGCGGCACTATTATCGCGTAAATTGAAAGAAAAATCACTTTGTGTGGGAATTGCCAACGTTTGGGTGCTCCCTTTCATAGTTTCTCTGGTCGCTTTACCGACTGACACAAACCCCTGGATCAAGTATATACTACTAACCGGTATACTTGGTCTTCCCTATACACATTCCATTCTTGCTGGTTGGGTCTCCGAGATTTCAAATTCGGTAAGATCGCGTACAGTGGGTACAGCGTTATACAATATGAGTGCCCAAGTTGGAGCAATCATTGCTTCTAACATGTATAGAAATGATGATAAACCTTACTATACTAGAGGTAACAAAATACTTCTAGGATTCACTTGCTTCAACATTTGTATGGCTGTTGCTACTAAGTTTTACTATATTAGTAGGAATAAATACAAGGACCGCAAATGGAACTCTATGACAAAAGAAGAGCAGATCAATTACTTGGACACAACTAAAGATAAGGGAATGAAGCGTCTTGATTATAGGTTTATTCACTAGATTAAGTTTTCGTATATTAATAATTTTGCTGTTAGAGTAATGCTACACGCAAAAGCGAGAAGTCATACATCAAAAAAAATTATTACACCAGAGCAACAAAAGGTTAATGCAAAAACTTTTTTTTTTCGAGTTTTTAAGGTAAAGGTCATGGGATGTTATTGCTTTTTAGTAGTTTTGCACTGCTATACCACAAAAGCAGGTGACAGCAATTGTGTGTTCACGGAAACAAAAAAAAGTTTTTGAACATAATAACACCAAAATCTTCGGTAATTGATATCAAAATACAATGACCAATTGTAAATATTCCTCTGAACCAGCCTAATGCTTCTCAAATAATCCCCAAGCACACAAATATTCTATGTAGGAGCTCACAGGTCAACGCGCTAAGCTACCGATGTTACCTTACATTCATAAGGTGTCATCTGTTTATGCTGTTTGCAGATAACCTTCATTTGTGATCTCTTGCAACTTTCTTATCTCAAGATTTCACAATATTCCGCGTGAATCGTAGAATTAATTTCTACATTCATATGTAAATAAAATTTTCTTTACTACTCTCCGAATTATACTAGTTAATTCTTTCTTCTACATATTAGTAATATCAATATACACTCTTTTTTATTGATTTTTTTATAAATTATTATGGCATAGCATAGCTTCAGCGTTACTATCCGCTTAACATTTCTCATCTACCAAGCTACTTGCAGGAGCTTCATCCTAGGTGCTTAATTGCTTTAATACTGTAGTATCAGTAGATTGAATTTCCAGACCACCATCCAATAAAAAGACTAGAACGAAAAAAAATGAAACACATCTTAATAAGTCCGAACGTACATAGATAGATCGCGATCCATTTCTATTGCTCTAAGATCGCGTGTGTATTTGAAAATTATGATACGTTTAATGTGCTCGACGCTTTCACCAAGTCTTCATACGTCATACATGATCCACCGCATGCGATTATAATAACGATATCATCCTCATATATTTTTTGTTCCAGAATGTCTTCAAGAATCTCTGGATGATAACATAAATGTAAGGATGCTCCACAGGCTGGTTCCACTATAAAATTGTAGTCATCGGCATATCTCAAGCATGTTGCCAGAACGTCTTGATCTGATAAAACTACAGACTTACATCCATACTTGTTAAAACTCTCAAACGCGAATGATGCTATGTATGGGGAGGCCAAAGAAGTTGCAACACTTGTCAATTTTTCAAGAGTAACTGGACTACCTTTTTTGAGAGACTTATTCAATACGTCACAACCGGCAGTTTCTACAGCAACGACCGGAATTTTTTCAGCAAGGTGATTCCTATCTAGGCCTTTAATTATGCCACTAAATAGCCCACCACCACCAACACTACAAACTAAAGCTTTCACCCTAGGTAAGGATATATCATTTTCCTTCAATTGTTCTATGATTTCATCCACAATCGTAGAATGACCTTCCCAAATTGTCTCATTATCAAACGGGTGCACATATAGTGTCTTCGAACCATGTTGGCTTTCTTGCGCCATTAATTTGTGCCTCAAGTATTCATCTGCTTCCCCCCAATGATCACCATGGATAATGACTTTGGCTCCTGCACTTTGAATTTTCTTTACCATTCTAGGTTTTGTAGTTTTAGGAACCACTACACTGCAATTAAGTGCCATCGATCTGCAGGCAGTTGCTGCTGCTAAACCAGCATTTCCCCCAGAGCTAGAAAATACAGCAAGCTTCCCAGAACCCTCGCTTAGTGCTTCTTCATTACTCTTCCTTATCAAATGCCCGATTCCTCTCGATTTGAAACTTCCACCTGGTTGTAAAATCTCATGCTTAACGTAAAACCACGAATTAGTCTTACCATTGTTAAAAACTTGACGAATCAAAGGTGTCTTTTCATAGTGAGTCATTTCCATGGTAACTTCTTCCTTAAACCTTGAATAATTTATTATATTGATGTCGGACTATGAGCCTTTGTTGTTAACTGTTACGTTATAATAAACTTCTATAAATGTAATTTTTTCAAAATGTCTTCATGACTATATATGAATTCTTTCCGGCTAATATACTACGGTTAGTAATCTTCCACTTTTATCTAGCATCATTTCCAGTTTCGAAATTATGTAATTTTTCCATATTCTAACTACGATAAGGACATTGCCGTTTAGCCCAATGGGGAAATACTACAAGAGGCTAACAGCGTTCGATAATGTTCAAAGAAAGAACCTGATATCTTATGCTGTACGAGCTTTCTTAATACCATATATACTACGCTATGCAATGTCAAGAATTTGAGGATATGATTCCGCCCAAACGATGACGATTTGATTTGAATTACCGTTATGGGTGTGTCAAGGTGAATGGCATGTACGGTATTTGTAAACCAATGCTATATATATATATATAAAGAATGTAAATAAGGTAGGGCATCATTCGTTTAATAGTTGACTGTTAATATTTTGAAGGTATGCCAACCGTAAATCAAGAAAACGGGGATATCTGTAGTTTTATGTGGCAAGGTCTGTGAAGAATCATTTACAGTCTAGGATGTACAGCATGCACTAAAGTCAAGACATACTGCTTTTCTCATAGTTCTGTGATGGGCAAGGGTCCAAAAATAGGAGCTAGGCCAAGACCGTCAGAAGGTTCTTTGTGTTGAAAGTTATACAGGTCGAAGCTCGAGATATAACAGCAAGTATTTACAACTGCGTTACAAGCAAGACATAAAAAAAAGAAGAGGCATGGTAAACTTCATGTAAACCTTTAAAAAGTGTATAACATGTTATTAAAAGTTTCCACTGCATAAGGAAGAATTTTTTAAGTTGTTAAGATAACATCACAAGCAAATTTTTGCAGACAATGAAATAGTACATTGAGAAAATGGATGGTTTCTAATTTCCGCACATAGAAGACAACTTTGTACGTGTGGCATCCCAATTCAGTGTCCTAAGGGAAGTGCAAGAAAGGGTGTCATCATCGTAAAATAAGCTGACCATAAAATTTCATCACAGCAGGATGTTCTGTTAATAAAAAATAAAATGAAGAGAGCACAAGACAGGCCATTTCACCTTTCAGTCCTGCGTGTTATTCTAGCCTTCAGTGGAAGTAAGAAGTAATACCCTTTTACCCAACCGAAAGCTACAGAGACACCAAAGAAAAGTATTCTCTAGAAGAAAATACCCTGACGGGGTACATTCGACATTTGATGACATACCGGACTATAGCAAATACTTGATGGTGAATTATCCTTCTTCTGACCAACTTCTTTAGTTGATGAGGTCGCCTCAAGCTCCTGGAACTACATCCAGAGAGAAGGTGTAACGTAAAATTACAATGAGATGCTGTCAAAATAACTTATGATACGCAACTCTATCGAAGGAGTAGCTAAACATACTTCAAATCATATTTTAGATGTGTGTAGAAACAACACGCATATGCCTCGATATACAAATCGTACTGCATTGCCATATGATCGAACTACCGCTATCAAAATTCCATTTCAGCAAAATAATGCCCGCCTTAAAACTACAATTCAAGACAGGACATGATATAAGGTATTAAGAAAAGAAATTGCTGTCGCATAAGACCAAGGTTCAGTCCTTTCGAAGCGAATGCCTGCTTTTGAACTTGTAAACAAGCCACTAAAAATTCATGACAAAATCAAGAAAACTCTTTACTCCCGTAATTGCACCAAAAGTTTTTCATTGAGTGTAACTTGGACACTGATCATCATTATCACCCTCATCATCCTCAAAAAAAAAAGAAAAATAACCCCTGTAGTCTAAAATCCTCAGGCAAATAGACACGAAAGGCAATTAGTAATATATCGCCTATCTAGCGGATTCAGATAACCCGCTAGAAAATTTTTTCCGGAAAGATTTGGAATATCGGTGCACGGAATTATGTTCCTTGCCTTCTCTCGTGGATAGGTGCAAACAACGTTGAATAATATGATAATTCCAAGATCCATGAATCATATTTGCAAATTGGGTGGCATTTCAAATTATTTTAGGAAAAAAATGGCAAAAGTTTCTTTAGTTAGGTACTTAATTTTTTTGCCAAGGGACGAGTCTTGGGGAGGAGTCCTAAACTTTGTTTGATTATGAAAGCAACCCGGAAGGTGCGGCATTTTACAGGGAGTGGCTTTTGAAGGGACTTGCTAGCCACTCGCCAACGGAAAAATTATCGCGTTCGCGTCGCAGTGAAGTCAGGCAGCCGTCCCCTCAGCAATATTGAAGATTCATTTCGCGACCAAGAGCAACCACCATTTTTTCTTGCTCCAAAGGCGGGAAGTGCCTATTTCTATCTTTTAATCGTATACGATCCTGTAGTGAGTCCAGACGGCTCATTTTGAGTACGGATTACTGTTATTGCTCGTGTTGGACTGAGCGAAAGCAGCGTAACTCTCAAAAAAAAAATTGGGTTACTACTCATAATACTCCTGGTTCTTTCTTATGAACCTTTTTGGTCATAGCCTATTGGTTTGTGCCGTTCTGCACGTTTTCGTATAATATTAAATGGATCCTGTTGTTATTCACGGCAACCATTGCGTTTGCATAAAATTACTACCCAATTTCCTGCTTACCAAACGCGCGCGCATAGACCTCGCAGGCTTTGAAGAGTCCTGTGGAATTGCCGTACAAAAAATCGATCTAGCTCAACAGTCTTTTCAGTAATTACATATCGGAAGCCCACAAATAACTGCAACAGCGCCTACAATGATATAAAAGGCTTCGTCTTGATTCATTGCTATGGGGGGTCTTGGACAGTATGTGTTGTTTTTATTTCGAGTAAATTTAGAAACAGCAAGCCTCATCATTGCAAATTTGGTAAGATCTCGCCTAATTGAAAGAGATGTTCAATCGTTTAAACAAATTCCAAGCTGCTTTAGCTTTGGCCCTTTACTCTCAAAGTGCATTGGGTCAGTACTATAGCAATAGCACCTCAATTTCAAGCAACAGCTCATCCACCTCTGTGGTATCAAGTTCCTCTGGATCCGTTTCGATCAGTAGTTCTATTGCTGAGACATCCTCGTCCGCTACCGATATCTTAAGCTCTGTCAGCCAATCCTCTTCATCCGTTTCTGATGTCTCAAGCTCTGTCAGTCAATCTTCTTCCTCTACTTCTGATGTCTCAAGCTCTGTCAGTCAATCTTCTTCCTCAGCTTCTGATGTCTCAAGCTCTGTCAGTCAATCAGCTTCCTCTACTTCTGATGTCTCAAGCTCTGTCAGTCAATCTTCTTCCTCAGCTTCTGATGTCTCAAGCTCTGTCAGTCAATCAGCTTCCTCTACTTCTGATGTCTCAAGCTCTGTCAGTCAATCTTCTTCCTCTACTTCTGATGTCTCAAGCTCATTCCCTCAATCAACCTCATCCGCTTCTACTGGCTCCGGTTCTTCCACTTCCAATTCCTTGAGTTCCATTACTTCTTCAGCATCTAGTGCAAGTGCAACTGCTTCCAACTCCCTTTCTTCCAGCGATGGTACTATCTATCTACCAACTACTACAATCAGTGGTGATCTAACTCTTACTGGTAAAGTAATTGCAACAGAAGGTGTTGTGGTCGCAGCTGGTGCCAAATTGACTCTACTTGACGGTGACAAATATTCCTTCTCAGCTGACCTAAAAGTCTACGGTGACTTGCTTGTGAAAAAGTCCAAAGAAACCTATCCAGGTACCGAATTCGACATCTCCGGTGAAAACTTTGACGTGACCGGTAACTTCAACGCTGAAGAATCCGCTGCCACCTCTGCATCCATCTACTCCTTCACTCCAAGTTCTTTTGACAACAGTGGTGACATTTCCTTAAGTCTATCAAAGTCCAAGAAGGGTGAAGTCACTTTCTCTCCATACTCCAATTCTGGTGCCTTCTCTTTCTCGAACGCTATTCTCAACGGTGGTTCTGTTTCCGGTTTGCAACGTAGAGACGACGATGAAG